>ERZ779888.224-NODE-224-length-72910-cov-7.290536_pt1 | contig 72910 bp, 58 predicted proteins | sample MGYA00511245_ERZ779888 | MGnify/ENA primary metagenome ERZ779888 (study PRJEB29588, sample SAMEA2155255) | human gut metagenome | biome: human gut; feature: human-associated habitat; material: faeces | place: Denmark | collected 2008/2010 ...
GTGGCCGCGGGCTGTTTTTTCTGTTTTAGTGATAAGCCGGGAGCCAGCCTTCATGCGCCGCGATGAGGTCATCGCAAAGCGAAATGATTTCATCCGGCGAAAGCTCCGAGCTGGTGTGCGGATCCAGAAGCGCCGCCTGATAGATGGCTTCTTTTTTCTTGGTGACGGCCGCCTCGATGGTCAGGAGCTGAACATTGATGTTGGTGCGGTTCATGGCAGCACAGATCTCAGGCAGATCTCCCACGACCGTCGGCTGAATTCCGCGCCGGTCCACCAGACACGGCACTTCCACGCAGGCGTTGTGCGGCAGGTTGGTGATGAGTCCGCGGTTGAGCACATTTCCGCCGATCTCGTAAGGAGTGTTGGTCACAATGGATTCCATAATATAAGAAGCGTATTCGCGGGTGCGGGTGTGCGTGACTTCTCCGTGCAAATATTTTTCGCGGTCGGCTTCCCATGCGTTGATCTGATGGACGCAACGCCGCGGATATTCGTCCAGCGGAATATGATATTTCTCAATCATTTCAGGATATTTGGATTTGATAAAGAGATTATTGTATTCGGCGTTATGTTCGCTGGATTCGGTGCAGTAATAGCCGAAACGGTGCACATACCAAAGCCGTACCAGGTCGTTTTTGGCCGCCTCGGTCGGATTCTTCAGTACCTCGGCCGCCCGGCGGCGGATCTCGGGATAAAGGTCGCGCCCGTTTTTGTCACGGAGCTCCAACAAAAAGGCCATGTGGTTGATGCCGGCAATCCGTTCGTAAAAAGGCCCTTCGGCCTTTATTTCCAGATGTTTCAGGAGCGAACTCGTGCAGACCTGCACGCTGTGGCAAAGCCCCACGGTCTTAATGCCGGTATAGCGCTGCATAAAGCCGGAGAGCATGGCCATCGGATTGGTGTAGTTAAGGAACCACGCATCCGGGCAGACTTCTTCCATGTCGCGGGCAAAGTCCTCCAGCACCGGGATGGTACGCAGTGCCCGGAAAATGCCGCCGATGCCCAGTGTGTCGGCGATCGTCTGCCGCAGGCCGTATTTTTTCGGCACTTCAAAATCGGTCACGGTGCAGGGTTCGTAACCGCCTACCTGAATGGCGTTGACCACGAAATCCGCGCCACGGAGCGCTTCTTTGCGGTTTTCCACGCCCAGATGTGCCGTTACCCGCGCGCGGCCACCGTTGATGTTGCGGTTGAGCGCGTCCACCATCGTTTTGGATTCCTCCAACCGCTTGGCGTCAATGTCATAAAGCGACAGTTCAAAATCCGAGAGGGCGGGGGCGAGCATCGAGTCACCCAGCACATTTTTGGCAAAAACCGTACTGCCTGCGCCCATAAATGTAATCTTTCCCATAAAAAATCCTCCTTACCGGTTGCCAACCGGTGATTTTTCTGTTATAATTATTATAATCTCAAAAAAGAGCGCCGTCAATCAGAATATGGCGCTTTTTGATAACAATATTGCGTATCAGGCGGGCAAAGGTCAGGCCCGGAGGAGGAAAGAGCGTGCAACTGAATCTGGACAGTACCGGCCGGGAGCGGGGCCATTGCGAAAATTTTGCTTTTCCGGTCAGCGGGGGCGGCGCGATCGACATATGCAACTACGAGGGCGCGCGGTTTGAAAGTCATTTTCACGAGGCGGCCGAGCTGACGCTGGTGCTTTCGGGGCAGATGCTTTACCGTGCCAACGAGGAGACCCGCCGGATCGTCGCGGGAGACGCCGTGTTTGTCAATTCCAATGTGATACACGCCGGGTTCCGGGACGGAGACAGTCACTGTATTTATCGCACTTTTGATTTCCGCCCCCGGTTGCTTGCCGGGTTCGAGGGCAGTCTGGTGGGCAGTCGCTATGTCCGGCCGCTTTCGGAGGACGGACTGCTTCCCTATGCTTTTTTCCCGGCGGAGAAGGAAGAATGTGCCCCCGCGCGTTCGGCGATCGGGGCGGTCTTCGCGCTTTGCGAAGAAAAGCGCGCCGGCAGAGAATTGCTCATGACCGCGGCGCTTTACCGTCTTTGGTTTTTCCTTTATCAGGCGTCGCTTGAAAAGGGGCCGGTTCCGCCCGATCGCGGCGTGGCCACGGTACGGGCCGCCATTGCCTTTATGGAAACGCACTATTCCGAAAAACTGACCCTGCGCGACCTTTCCGAGGCTTCCGGCCTTTCGCGCAGCGAGCTTTGCCGCACCTTCCGCCGCTACACCGGCCGGACCCCTTTTGAATATCTTCTTCATCTCCGGGTGCGAAGAGCCTTGCCTTACCTTGAATCGGGCAATCTTTCGGTCACACAGATCGCGGAAGCCGTCGGTTTTGGCGGCGGCAGTTATTTTGCCGAGGTCTTCCGGCGCTTTTACGGCTGCTCTCCGCTTTCCTACCGCCAGAGACAGCTGGATTCCGGGAAGGAAAAGGCCTGAACCGTTTTCAATATTTTCGGCTTATTTACAAAGTTCCCCTTGTATTTTCCCTTCAAATGCGATATGATAAAGTGAGGTGAGATGTGTGTTTGGCTATGTCCGGGTCCGCCGTTCGGAATTGCGCGTGCGGGAGTATGAATATTATCAGAGCATTTACTGCGGCCTTTGCCGTCGGATGGGGCAGTGCACCGGCCAGTGCTCCCGGCTTTCTCTTAGCTACGATCTGGCCTATCTGGCGTTGCTCCGCATGGCGCTGACCGGAGAAAAACCGGTCATCCGGGAGCGGCGCTGTATCGCGCATCCCTTTCACAAGCGAAAAATGATGGAGCCCGGAGATGCGCTCACCTATGCGGCGCGTGTTTCGGCGCTTCTTACCTATGAAAAATGCCGGGATGATGTGGCGGACAGCCGCGGCTTTCGCCGGCTTCGTGCGCGTTTCCGGGCGGCGTTTTTTCATCGCGCCTACCGGAAAGCCAAAAAAGTTTTGCCGGAAGTCGCCGGGGAGATCCGCTCGGCGCTCTTTGAATTGCGGGTGCTGGAAGGCGAAAAAAAGCCCTCGGTGGAGGAGCCCGCCGGCGTTTTTGCCCGGTTGCTGGGGAAAATCTTTGCCTATGGCCTTTCGGGGAATACGGCGGTCATAGCCGGCGCCATGGGCCGGGGAATCGGCCGCTACATTTATATAACCGACGCGCTGGATGATCTTGAAAAAGACGCCGCGCGGGGTGAGTTCAACCCCATTCTCTGTCTTTACGGCCGGATGCCGGAGAGGGAGGAGCGCGAAGAACTGAAAAATGCCGTCATCGCGGGATTGGCCGATCTCGAACCGGTCATGGATCTTTTCCCGCCCGGTTGCCCCGAACAAAAGGAGATTCTGCGAAACATTCTGTATCTCGGCATGACCGATACACTCAGGAAGATCACGGATGGCGCGGCCGTCCACAAGGAGGAAAAGCGTGAACAATAATCCCTATCAGGTGCTGGGCGTGTCGCCTAACGCCGATGACGAGGAAATCAAAAAGGCCTATCGGGAACTGGCTCGGAAATATCATCCCGACCGTTATCGGGACACGGATCTCTCGGAACTGGCGGGAGAAAAGATGAAAGAGATCAACGCCGCCTACGAGGAGATCAACCGGATGCGCGCCGAGGGCGCGGCACAGCCAAAGGGGGCTCCCGGCGGGAGCACCGGCGCAGGTCCGTCCGGGAATCCCGGCGCAGGTACTCAGGGGGGGAGTTACGCCGGCGCTTCCTATCACGCCACTTCGTATTCCGAGGCCGCGCGGGAAAAATTTGCCCTCATCCGCAGTTGCATCAATGCCGGAAACCTCACGGAAGCCGAGCGCCTTCTCTCGGAGATCGAAGAGAGCGACCGCGGCGCAGAATGGGTGTTCCTGAACGGTTGTCTTCAGCTCTACCGCGGCGCCTATGTCGATGCACAGCGTTCTTTTGAAAGCGCCTACCGCATGGAGCCGACCAACAATGAATACTGGACTTTCAAGGAAAAAATGCGGAGCAAGGCCAAAAACTTTTCGGGCGGATATGATACAAACGGAAAGGGAAACGGATGCAGCGGATGCGATTTTTGTTCTTCGCTCATCTGCGCGGACTGCTGCTGTGAGTGCATGGGCGGGGATCTGATCCCCTGTTGCTGATGAATCCGCAGGAAGGGCGCGCCCGGACCCGCCGCATGGCCACCGCCGCCGTGCTTTCGGCGCTTGGGGTTGTGTTTTTGGGCGTGGGGGCGCTTCTGGAAGTGCTGGATCTGACCATGGCCGCAGTGGCTTCGGTCTGCGTGGTTTTTGCCGTCATTGAACTTCGTGGCGGTTATCCGCTGGCGGTTTATCTGGTCACCTCGTTTCTGTCGCTTCTGTTGTTGCCCGTCAAAACCCCGGCGCTCATTTATTTTCTGTTTGCCGGGTATTATCCGATGCTCAAGGCCTTTTTTGAAGGACATTTTAAAAAGCCGCTTTCATGGTTGTTCAAGATCCTGTCATTCAATGCGGGGCTTGCGCTTTCGGTGTTTGTGGCGCTGCGTTTCTTCACGGTGGGGGAAAATTCGCTTTTTTCCTATCGCTATTTGCTGCTGCTCATCGGTACGCCGGTTTTCGTGCTGTACGATCTGGCTCTCACCCGTCTCATCACGGCCTATGTGTTGCGCTGGCGCGACCGGTTTCATTTCACACGAAAATAAAAAGGGGCGAGGCGCCCCTTTTTAGTTGAGAAAAAAACGCGCAAACAGCCACGCCGAAAAAAGACAGAGCAAAAAATTTTGCCCGTATCGGAGCAGCATGCACCCGGAGAGCGAAAAAAGAAAAAGCAGCGTGAGATAGGTGGTGCCCGCCGAGATACGGTCCACGGCGGCGGGCGGGAAAAAGAAAGAGAGCGCGGCGCAAAGCGCCCGCCCGCCGTCCGAACCGCGAAACGGAAGCAAATTGAAAAGGGCAAAGGAAAGGCTGCTGTAAAAAAAGTATTTCAAAAACGCAGATCCCAGCAAGACCGGGGCGAAAAGGAGCGGCAACAGCGAAAAAAGCGGCCCTGCAATCACCAGAAAAAATTCCTCGCGGTAAGAGGGGAGTCGGGTGGGATACAGCCGCGCGCCCAAGAGGTCAAACTCCATCCTGGAAAAGCGGATGCCAAGCCATCGCCCCATCAGCAGATGCCCGCTTTCATGAAGCGCCGCCGCGAGAAGCGCGGCGGGAAAGAGCATCCCTCCTTTTAAAAGGAGCACCGGAAAAAGCAACAGCACACCGGGTGAAAATGAAATTTTCAATGCGTTCACCTCCGCCCTATTCTATGCGCGGCGCGTCACGCTCACCCATGGTAAGAAAAATTTGCGCCCCGGAAAGAGCCGAAAAGAGAAAGAAAGGAAAAGGGAAATGGTTCAAACAAACAAAAGACCTGTCGGGCGGTTTGCCCCCACCCCCAGCGGCCGGTTGCATCTGGGCAATCTGGCCTGCGCGTTGGTGGCCTATCTGTCGGTGGCCGCAAGGGGCGGCGCTCTCCGGCTCAGAATAGAAGATCTGGATGCCGCGCGGTGCGCGGCCATGGAAGAAAACACCCGGTGGCTTCTGGACGATCTTTCGTATTTCGGGATCCCCTTTGAGGGAGAGGTGCTGTATCAGTCCCGGCGCACGGAGATCTATGAGCAGGCATTCAATAAGTTGAAGGAAAAAGGACTCATTTATCCCTGTTATTGCTCCAGAGCCGAACTGCACGCCGCAACCGCGCCCAATCGGGGAGATGCCGCGCCGGTTTATGACCGCCGCTGTCTTTTGCACCCGCCCAAAGTGCTTCCTGCCCGTCCTCCGGCCTACCGGGTGCGCGTACCGGCCGGGCGGATCGGCTTTACCGACCGTGTGTTCGGTACATACAGCGAAGAGCCGGAGCGCGACTGCGGCGATTTCATCGTGCGCCGGTCGGATGGGGTTTTTGCCTATCAGCTGGCGGTGGTGGTGGACGACGCGGCTTCGGGCGTCAGCGAGGTGGTCCGGGGGTGCGATCTGCTCTCCAGCACACCGCGGCAAATCTACCTGCAAAGGGAACTGGGCCTGCCCACGCCGGAATACTGCCACATTCCGCTCCTGACCGACGCGGCGGGGCGGCGGCTCTCCAAGAGCGAGGGAGATGGTTGCATGGCGCGTGTCCGCGCGTCCTATCCCGATCCCCGGCCTGTGCTGGGTGCGTTGGCGGCGGCGCTGGGGATTTTGCCCGCGCCCGAATCGGTTTCGCTTTCCGATCTGGTCAGGGAATTTTCTCCCGATAAGATTCGCCGGGAAGAGGTCCGGCTTCCCCCCGGATTCCTTTCCTGAAACAGCGGCATTGCGCCGCAAAAACTTTCCGCGAATTTTTCAAAAGGGCTTGACAATTCCGCGCGCGTTTAGTATAATATATCCGTTGCTACGCGAGAGTGGCGGAACTGGCAGACGCGCACGTTTGAGGGGCGTGTGGATTTTTCCATACGGGTTCAAGTCCCGTTTCTCGCACCAACAACAAAAGGGCACCCGAAAGGGTGCCCTTTTAACATTAATATACGAGGGACTTGAAGCGGGCGGTAGTGAATGACACCCCGGTGGGGTGTCAGAGCCGGCCTGACCGAGCGGTAGCGCCATTGGCGCGTACGGCCGCGAGAAAAAGTCCCGTTTCTCGCACCAACAACAAAAGGGCATCCGGAAGGGTGCCCTTTTTGCTATCGGTGCGCGTCGGCATGCCCGCAGGGAAGAGAAGGGCTGGCGCATTTTGGAAGAAGAAATTCTGATTTCCCGTTCTGACCGTATCCGACAGCCTTCGACAGCTTTCTTCTCTTGTGCTTTTTAACATTTTGGGCGAAATTATTTGTACAAACTTCACCATTTTTTAAAATTTAAAGTTTTTTGATTGACAAATTGACAAAGGCATGTTAGAATATATCTGTAAAAATTGTATTTTTACCTCAAAAACAGCGGTTGCACGCAAATTTTTCCGTCCTTTTTGCATAAAATGTGAACGGCGTGAAAAAGCCCGGCGCTGCCCCGCGAAAACGGCGCGTGCGCGCCGAAGAAGAAAGGAGGATTCCTTTTAATTCAATTTCAGTACCCCATTTGTTCACAAATAAATTATATTTAAAAGGAGAGTAAACATGAAAAAGAACACACGGCTTATTCTGCTGGCAGTGCTCACGCTTCTCATGGTAGGCCTCTTGGCCGTGGCTGCTTCGGCTGCGACGGTTGATGTCTACACGGATGGCGAGACGCCTGCGGGAGAGTATGACAATTTTGCCGGCCTTTGTGAGGCCATCGATCTGGAAGAAATTGCCCCTGCTAAAATCACAAGAATTGTGATTAACGCGGACACCGAAATGGCTGCCGCAGACGGCGCGATCAACCTGTCCGGCCTGACCCTTCCGGTCACGATTGTCGGCAACGGACATACGCTGAGGGTCAGCAAGGACTTTACGCTTCCGGGCGATGTCACCATTGAAGGACTCAATGTGTACTTGAGTGCCGTCATGAACGCCGGCAAAAAGGTCACGTTTGACGGTGGCTCGATCACTTCCGGCACCGAGGCCGGCACCCCCACCCGCCTGTTCGTGGTAAATGATGCCGATGCGGAGATTGTGGGCATGAACGGCTTCACAATGAATGTCAACAAGCCTTCCGTCGAAGCGATTTACCTCAGGCTCTTCAAGAGCGTCACTTTCACCGACTGTGCCATCGAAACCTGGGGCGTTGCTTTCCTTATGAATGACGATGCCAACAACACGGGTATTCTGACGCTGAACAATTGCACGCTGAACACCGGCAGCGGAAGAAAAGACTACAAATGGCTCCACTGCGGAAACAGCGCCAGGTTTGCGCAGATCATTGTGAACGGCGGCACTTACTACGGTAAGTGGCACACTGGCGGCACAAAAATCACCATCAACAGCGGCACCTTTGAGAGCGATGAAGATGTTCTGCTCACCGTGGGCGATGGCGATTATGCCGGCCAGTATATCATCAACGGCGGCGATTTCCTGATGAGCGATATGACACGGAAGCAGGTAAAGATCTTCGATGCCTACGGAGCGGCGCAGCATGGCTCCTATTGGGCTGAAGAGGACGCCGACAAGGCAGCCATCCGCATCCTGGGCGGCACTTTCACGGTTCTCGGCGATGGTTCCGTGATTGATTCCAGACTTGCCAGATACCATATCGTTATTGAAGACGGCACATTCACCAGCAAGGGCGGAAATAAGGATGGTGCCATGCTGTTCCGTTTCCGGAACGCGAGTGTCGGTACGAACTTTATTGTTCGTGGCGGTACATTCAATAACAACGGCGGCTGGCGCGGTCTTTTCAATGCGGCCGGCATGAATATGATCATTTCGGGCGGTAACTTCACCTCCAATGGCCGTATCTTCGGTATGCATGACAGTGACGGCGGCCCTTATACGCTTACGATCAGCGACGGTACTTTCAAATCTACCGGCGCAGAACTGATCTTCTTGGACGGTAAAAATGCTTCCAAGTGCGGAATCACCATCAGCGGCGGCGATTTTGAATCGACCGGCAGTGCTGTTGTAGAATTCGGTAATGCCGCTTACGGTGCAACCTGTAAAATTACCGGCGGTACTTTCACCAACCCGAACGGCTATGTCTTTGTTGCAGCCGGTGCTGCGATCACCATCGGCACGGTAGAAGGCACTCCTGCTCCCGTTTTCACTTCCGGAAATGTCATCTTCCGGATGGTCGATAACGATGTGCTGTCCCCTGTGACGATCAACGGCGGCGTTTTCAATGCCACCGGCAACGGAAAGATTTTCCTGATCGGCGCTTCTGCCATTAAACGCAATTTGGCCGGCGAGATGACGGATATTGAGGATGACGGCGCCAAGAAGGGCCGCGTAACCATCCAGGGCGGCACATTCTCTTCCGAATTTGGCGCGGCCATTGAATACACCACAATCTACAACTTGGCTCAGGTAACCATTACGGCGGCCGGCGACTTTACTGCCTGCAAGGTTCCGCTCAAGATGTGCACCGACAGCCAGCTGACCGGCATCGAACTGCTGACGGCCGGTTGCATCGCCACAAATACCTTCCATATGCTCACACCTGCGGCAGATGGTTCCTCCTCTTCTTCGGCGGCGGGCACCACCTGGTATAAGGATGTGGAAGCTCTTTGGAATAACCTTGACAATAGCTATGAAGACGGCGAGATCACGCTGTTGGCAGATCAGAATTATGCCATTGACCTCACCGGCCACAACTTCTATGCGGTGGTTCATGTGAACGGCAAGGCCATCAATCCCGAGCTGATCACCGGCGCCGTGCTGGGTGGCGCTCCTGAAGAGGGAACCGTTACCATGGATTGCTCCAAGACGGTCATCGCGTCCTCTCAGGTCACGCTTAAGGACAACATCGTGGTTTCGTTCAAGGGCGTTCGTCTGGCTCACGGTCAGACCAAGCTGGTCGTCACCATTGCCGGCAAGCGGTTTGAACTGAATGTGGCAGACGCGGTGCAGACCGAAGCAAATGCCTACAGAGCCTGGCACGAGAAATATCTGGATCCGAACGATCTTGACGAAGATGGAAATCCCAAAGAAAAGAGCCGGTACAACTACCTGACGGAAGCTCTTCCCGAATACACCTTCACTTTCGAGGGTCTGGTTCCTCAGTGCTACGACACCAATGTGACGATCACCGACGAGGCCGGTACCGGCACCGAAATCTTCAACCTGAAGGCATATTGCGAAACTGTCAAGGTTGATAAGCCCGAGTTCACCGCAGTGGCGGATGCGCTCCTCGTCTACGGCGAGGCTGCCCGCCAGTATGTGGAAAACGAAGTAGTGGCCGCTCCCGAAGGTTTCGAGGCTCCCACGCCCGGCGATGTCTCCAAGACTGAGATCACGGGTGTTGTCTTCCAGAGCGCTCGTCTGAACCTTGCCGACAAGGTTTCTCTGGTCTTCCGTGTGGAACTGACCGGTAATCTTGCCGAATACACCGTCACGGTGGGCGGCAACCCTGTCACGCCCGTGCTGGTGGAAGGAACAACCTACGATATTACGGTGGATCTGGCTGCCAGCCAGCTGACGGACGGAATTACGCTGTCGGTGGTGAAGGGCGAAGAGACTGCTACGCTGACCTACGGCGTTGCGAACTACATCGTCAATATGCAGTCCGACACCGCAATTGCCAACTTCCTTAAGGCGATTTGGCTCTACGGCGTAGCCGCCGCTGCTACGGTTTAATCGCTTCGCGAAAGGAGAATGTAAGATCATGAAAAAACTGAATTTTGTAACACCTGAAGCGGAAATCATTCTTTTCGCAAGTGCGGATGTCATTACGGCCAGCACGGACAGCACGGATCCGATCGACATGCCGAAAGATAATCTGTAAGGTTATTTGACAAATTCACATCGGGCGCCTTCGGGCGCCCGCCCCCTCGCCCAACACCTCAAAAGGGTGTTGGGCTATCGGGCTTTGCGGCCCATGCTCGAAATTCTTTGCTTTTTGTCGCAAAGTGTCCTTTCTCCACGGATACCGGCGACAGGAAAAAGAGACCGACCATCCGCCTTTTTCATAGCAATGGACAACCATGGCTGACCCTGGACAGTCAATTTCGTTTTTACGCGTTTTTTTGGGTGGAACGCGGATCAACGCAATCGACAAACGGCCTTTCGGGATCGCAACCAGTGACACCAGTGAAACAGGGCGCGGTCAGACAAACCGCGCAAAACCGAGTCGTTACAATAAAAAGGAAAAAAGAAAGGAACAGGAAAAAGAAATGAACATAAAAAAAACACTTCGTTTTTTCCTTCTTGCCTTTGCCGTTTCACTTCTTTTCACACTGACCGCGCTGGCCGCCTCGGCCGCCGATCATTATGTGGTGCTGGATGAGAATGAAACCGAGGTCGGAAGGGCAGAAACATTGCAGTCGGCCTTTACGCTTTGTACGGCCGATGGCTATACAATCAGATTACTGGACAATGTGACCGAACCGAACAATTCGGCAACGGTCAACGCATGGCCGACCACCGAACTGATTATTGACGGTGACGGCAACAATCTGACATTCAGCAGTTGGGGCGTTTTCCTCCAAAAGCCGATCCGCACGGTCTTTAAAAACCTGACCATCGGCTCCAACGCCTCGCTGGGTGAAAAGCTCTTTCATCTGGGCAACAGTTCGGCCGGGGGCTTGCTCACATTTTCCAATGTGACCCTGTTCGGCAACATTCATGCGGCCGGCGCCGACATCCTTATTAAAAGCGGCAGCTATCAAAGCTCGCATGACTACGGCATTTTCGACATCAATGATAACGCCAAGTTTTCCAAAATCACCATTGAGGACGGCACCTTTGTCTATTCCGGCTCAAAATCCTGCCTAAAGGTCGCCACGCTGTCAAGCGGCACTTCCGCCGGAGCGGAAGCCGATGCCGACCGGGCCATCCTACGCATCTCGGGCGGCTCTTTTACCGGCGGCCCGCAAGGGGTGATTGATTTTGACGGTTATCCCGACCAGAACGGCCGTCTGACCAAATACAACATTGTCATCGAAGGCGGCACTTTTACCAACCTTGGCGAAGGCGGTAACGCCTGCATTTTCCGTATCCGCAACCGTTCTTTCGGCAGTAAAGTCATCATCCGGGACGGCAATTTTGTCCACGGACAGGGCGGCCGCGGCGTTTTCAACGCGGCCGGCGCCACGATTGAGGTTTCGGGCGGTGAATTTACTTCTGCGGTTGGTGTTTTCAACTGCACGGACGGAGACTGCGTTTCCCCCGTTACTGTGAACGGCGGCGTTTTCCGCGCCACCGGGACAGGCTCTGTTTTGCGCATGGTCGCGGCCAATAACGGCAGAGATGTCGAAAAGCAGGGGCACACCGTTCTTTCCGGCGGTGAATTTTACAGCGAAAACGGCCCGATCGTGCTGTATACCACGGCATATTCCGGCGCATCGCTTGGGATCACGGGCGGTACCTTCGCGCCCGGCGGCATTCAACCCGCCATTAGTAACACCGCCGCGGGCACATTCTCGCTGACCGGCGGCAAATTCCGCGGCATCATCGGTGCCGAGCCTGATTCCGGGTACGGCGTGGCGAAAAACGGCGAAGAAGAGGAGATCGTATCCTTGGAAACATTGGGTTATTATCAGGTATTGGCCGCAAACGGCGAATCGTCCGGCTACTATAAAACACCGCAGCAGGCGTTGGCGGCCGTCACGGCCGGCGGCACGGTTCGGCTGCTTGCGGATGACACATTGAGCTCTTCGCTGGTGTTCAGCCGCGATTTTACCTATTTCTTTGACGGAAACGGTCACTCCCTGACCTTTGCCTCCGGCAAATATATTCAGATTGTCGGCACCGGCCGGATCACGCTCAGAAACCTTACGGTAGAGGTGGGTGCCGCTGACAGACTGAGCGCGCGCTGGCTCTTCCTTGACACGGCTTCTCAGGAAGCCAAGCTGACCATTGAAGGCGGCAACTATTACGGTTACTTCCTCGGCAACGGCGCCACGGTCCACATCAAGAGCGGAAATTTCTTCGGAAACAGCGAGCACGGTATCATTGATATCGGCAGTTCGCTTGCGGTCTCCCGTGTGGTAATCGACGGCGGCGTATTTACCTATACCGGCACCGAACAGCCGGGCGTCAGCAAGTCAATCATTTATGTGCGCAATACCAGCGGCCGTTCTTATGACGCCGCGGCCGGCAGTGACGGGCATGAAATTCTCGTTATCAACGGCGGCACCTTTAAGGGTGGTATTGACGGCAAAATCGAGATTTTCAGTTCCCGTTACACCGTCCGGATCAACGGCGGCGCTTTTAACAGCGTCGGCTCGGAAAAGACCCGTTGCGTCATCCGTCTGCGCAATGCGTCCAAGGGCGGCAAGCTTTACATCACGGGCGGCACTTTTACCCAGACTTATTATAAATCCGACCGGCGTGCCATCATCAACGCCGCGGGCAGCACCGTTTATATTTCGGGCGGTACTTTTACCTCGGATTATTGCGCCATCGGCATGACCGACTATGAGTGCCTTTCGGATGTGTATGTGTCCGGCGGCACTTTCATCGGCGGAACGCTGGATGAGGACGAAAATCTCATTCCCGGTTTTGCCGATTTCATGGATTCCAACGGCCGCGGTAAACTGGAAATCACCGGCGGCCGCTTCCCGCGCAGCGTACTGCGCTATATGCCGGTCGGCTACACCACCTTTACCGACGCCAAGGGATTTGTGTGCGTCAAGCCGGTAATGACCGGCATCCGGAGCGCTTCCATCTCGCTCGGCTCCAGCATTCTGGTGCAGTATCATGTGGATCTCGCGCCGGAGGATTTCGGCGCCGTCATGTGCTTCAACATGGCAGGGAAAACGCTCACCGTGACGGGTATTCAGAGCGACCGGGAATGGATCTTTACCTTCCCGCTGGTCACGCCGCAGTGCATGACCGATACCATTACGGCCGTGCTTCAGAAAAACGGCGCGGCACTGGATACGGTTCCGGACTTTACGGTCCGCGGTTATTGCGACCAGTTGCTTGCCAAGACCGTGGCTGACGGGTATACCGGAAAACAGCTCACGGCCATGAAGCGGCTGGTGGTCGATCTGCTCACCTATGGCGCCGAGGCGCAGAAATACGCCGGGCATCATGTGGAGACCCCTGCGGACGAAAATCTCGGGCTTTACGCTCCCACGCCTTACGAAAAGGCCACAGATGATTGCCGGAGCGTGTACAACACCGGCAAGGTGACATTCACCTCCGCCTTGTTGCGCCTTGACAGTCAGATTCAGGTCCGCTTCAACTTTACCGCCGCCAACACGACCGGTCTGGTGCTGAAGATCCGTATCGGCACGGGAGAAGAGCGTGTTCTTTCCTACAGCGCAACCGAAAACGGATATACCGCGCTGAGCGAGCCGCTCTCCATCGCGGATGTGAGTACGCTTCTCACGGTCACGGCCTATGAAAACGGCACGGCCGGCTCGACCGTCACCTACAGCGTCCGTTCTTACATCGCGGCCATGCAGGAAAGCAACGATCCCGCCACGGCGCTTATCCGCGATCTTTACACCTACAGCCTTTCCGCCACGGCCTATAATGCCGCCATGGGAACCTTTACACCGGTGCTCCGGATTGCCGTCACCAGTGATATTCATCTGTGCTATCCGGAGGCCGGCGTGCCGAACGCTGCCGGCTCGACCAACAGCTTTTCCGATGTGGCGTATGATCGTGTGGCCAAAATGATGGCCGCTATCAAGGCGCACGCCGACAGCACTTCTTATACGGGGCTGGATGCGCTTCTGGTGGCCGGAGATTTCTCGGACGATGGCAACTTCAACAATCAGTATAACGGTACCAGCCGTGAGGACCCCAATCAGATGCAGAGTGTTGTCAACCTGCTCAAGCGGGAACTGAACAGCAACGGACTCGATGCCGCCAAGCTGATGCTGGTCATGGGCAACCATGAATATTATCTGGGCGAAAAGCACAACCCCGGCAATCCGTCCGCCGCGCTGGCCGAGGCGCAAAGCAACTTTATGAGCATTGTCAATTCGCTCCTTGCTTCGGATGTCAGCAGCGCCTATAACAACATCGGCGATGTTCACTATAAGATCGGTTCCTATCATTTCATCGGTCTGTCTCCTGATATCAACCGTTGCAACCAATTCAGTCAGAGTAAGGCAGACTGGCTGGAAGCCGAACTGCTGAAAGTCAAGGCCGAGGCCGATTATGATCCGGAACGCCCGATTTTCGTTTTCCAGCACATCGGTATTGCGGGCACCATGTACGGGTATGAGTCCGACACAACCTCCAATCTGTGCCTCAAGAAAGTGCTTGATCAATGGCCGCAGGTGGTGAATTTCTCAGGCCACACGCACGCCAATCTGGACGATCCCCGCGCCATTGATCAGTTCAACTTTACGGCGCTTGAGACCTGCACGCTCCGTTATTACGGCACCAGCGGCGGCTCGCCCACAAACACGGTGGGCGGTCTCTTCGGCGGCGGTATGGACGGGATTACCGAGCAGGGCGAAATGAACGGTGCCATGTTCTACATTGTGGAGGTCGGCGCGCAGAATCAGATGCTGGTCCACCGCTATGATGTGCTGTCCGGCCAGTTTATCGGCGAACCGCTTCTTGTCGATTCGATCGGCCGCAAAGAGCTCTTTACTTTCAACGACGACCGTTCTTACTTCTCCGGCGAGCTGGAATACAGCGCCGAGGATCAACTCTCGCCCCGCGTGATTTCGGCCAACTATGCGCTCTTTGATATCCCGAAGCCGGAAGGCGATGATTATCTCCAACGTTTCTGCTGCGATCTGTACGAGGGAAGCGGCAACAGCCTTTCCTATCGCTATCGCATCTGGCGTTTGGCCGGTACCAACCGCTATGACCTTCCTTATGAGGTGACGCTGCCGCTTGGAAATCTGAAAGCCGGCACGACCTACACGGTCAAAGTGTATGCTTACACCTGCTGGGGCAGAGGCAGCCGTTCGCCGCTCGTTTATACCTTTACCACCGCGCCGGCTTCCGGCACGCTGACGCCGGACATTTTCAGTTTGTCTGTGAGCGGTTCGACCGTCAAGAACGCTGTCAATGGTGAAACGCTCCAAAAGTATGCCACGGCCACGGCCGGAAGTAGCAAACTGACCTTCACCGGTGCCGGCAACTATCAGTACAATCTGAAAGACGAGTTTGAGTATCTCTACCGTTCCTACACGCTGGAAACCGTTTTCACTCTTTCCGAATTGCCCGCAAACGGCAAGACAGTCGTGCCGGTGGGCACTTACGAGACGGGTGGATTTGCGCTTCGGGTCATCGGAAACGGTTCCAACAGCGCCAATCTCCATTTTGCCATGATCAATTCCGACCGCTCGGTGTCCGAGGTGTCGGTGTCTTCTGCCATTAAAGCGGGAACAACCTATCATGTCACGGCCACCTATGACGGTGCGAACATGAAACTTTACCTCAATGGCACACTGGTGGATACGGTGGCCGAGACCCGTGTCATGATCCTGCCCAACATCTACGCATTCAACCTGACCATCGGTTCGGATGCCAACTGGGACAGACAGTACATGGAGACCGGTCTGCTTGAAAACGCGTACAAACGCGGCACCGGTGAATTGTACATGAAGGGGACTGTTTCGGTGGTGAACCTGTACAGCCGGGCGCTTACTCAAAGCGAAGTGACCAGTTCCTATCAGGCGCACAAAAATTAACTCCAATGCAGAAGAGAAGGCTTTCCGGCCTTCTCTTTGGAAAATCCGGGGCAGAAACGGCCCCGGATTTTTTGCGTTGTCAAAGCGTAAAGTACATCATAGGATGAAAAGGGAATTCCGCGGACTGTACGCCGACCGTGAAATCGGAATTTTTAACAGAATCTTCTCATTTTTTTTGTGAAATACTGAGAATTTAAAAAAAGTGCTCGTAAAGACTTGACTATTTGTTAAAAAAAATATACAATAGAGTTGTGAAAATGTAACGTCAGCAGTCTGCTGTTTTCCTGCCGGCGTTGCAACAACCCCGTGATATTTCTGTAACAAAAGGAGAAAAAATCATGAAAAAGCATTTTCGCATTGCGCTGCTTGCGGTTTTGACTGTCCTCATGGTCGGCCTTCTGGCACTGGCGGTCTGCGCCGCGGAGCCCGCGGAGCCCGCAGATACCGATTTTTATGAGGTTCTGGATGCCGAAGGTACGCATATCGAGTACAAAGCAACCTTAAAAGATGCGGTTGCCGTGTGTGAGGCAAACGGAACTTACACGATTAAACTTTTAAAAGATGCAACCGAATCTTCGGTTGCAAACCTGAAAGTTGCGGGCGTTACCGTGACACTGGATGGTAATGGCCACACGATTCAGATGAATAAGAATTTTGCGGTCACCAAAGCTGTCAATCTGACCATCAAAAATGTCACGATTTCAGCGGCCGACGCGGGCGCAAAATGGTTGTATGTGACTCAGGGTGCGGTCGGCGCTACGATTACAATCGAAAGCGGTACATACAGTGGCCTGCTTGACAATGTGAGCGCCTCAATGACGATCAAAGGCGGTTCTTTCTCTGCTTCGGATGTGTGGTTGGCCATCGGTGCAAAGGCGAACGCTGCCACTGTGACGATCGAAAACGGCGAGTTTAATGGAAAACTGACAAACGACAGCGCAACGCTTGTCATCAAGGGCGGCGTCTTCAGATCCAGCGGTACATGGAAGACCGTGGATGGGAGTGAGGCGCACAATCCGCTTCAGGAGCCGCTGTTCCAGCCGAATGGCACATGGCTGAGCATCAGCAAAGTGACTTTCGGTGTGAATGTTACGATTGAAAACGGTACTTTTTATGGCGAACTGAACAATGACGGTGCAGTGCTGGAGATTTCGGGCGGTACTTTTTATGCGCCCGGCTCGTGGGCTGATGTCGTTGACCCCGTTTTGAATGTAGTTACCGATCAGAGATATTCTACCACCGGCAACTGGCTTACCATTGGTATCGGTACTGTTGCTCCGAATCCCGAAGAAGGCCAAACGGCTTTGGAAGATGCTCTTTCGACAATTAAGAACGGTACTTTCTACGGTTGCGTTTGCGGCGGCGGCGGCCCCATTACCATCCTGGGCGGCACCTTTACGAGCAATTACGCCACTGTGCGTAATGCTGAAACAAAAGAGGCGGCGAGCAGTTCTTTTGTTCAGATTAAGGGCGGTACCTTCACAACGACCGGTGACGCCTGCATCCTGATCTTTAACGGTTCGTTCTCCAAGCAGGCCGACGCGCGTCCGGACAAAGCCTGTGTTGTGATCGATGGTGGCACATTCATCGGCGGAAGCGGCGGTGTGCTGGACATTCAGGGCACGCCCTATTTCACCCTCATGAGAGATGTGCTGAATGCCAAAGGCGACTACACCCTGGAAGAGGCGCGCACGCTGATCGAGGAAAAATGCCCGGGCCCGTTCTACAGTGTTGTGGTCAATGACGCCGAAATGATCAATGAGACCAACGGCGGAAACTCAAACATTTTCTGGGTCCGTAATGATTCCTGGAACTGCACGCTGATCATCAACGACGGCACTTTCACGCACAGAAACGGTAGCCGTGGCGGCTTTAATGCGGCCGGTGCGAAAATCATTATCAACGGCGGCGAATTCTCCTCGGATGTGAAAATTGTTTCCGCACACGATGGTGACTGCTGCTCTCCCATTGAGATCAACGGTGGTACCTTTACGGCGCTCAAGTCGGCTTATGTGCTTTTGCTGACCAGCGGCATTCCGATCGACACGACCAAATATGCGCTTACCATGATTCTGCCCGAACTTCACGGCCAAGCGCTCATTACTGGCGGCACTTTCTACAGCGAAGCTAAATACTGCATTTCCTTTGGCGATCAGGCTTCCTTTAGTGACCGGACTTTGACTATTACTGGCGGTACGTTCTCTTCTGGCGGTGATGCGGTCATCCGCGTCCGCCCGAAGACGGAGGGTGATGTCCTGCCGATTCTGAATATCAAGGGCGGCGTTTTCAGACTCCTGAAGGGCGACAGCACCGATGCCGCGCTGATTTATGACAAAGATAACGCAGCTTTCAACCTTATCATTGAGGGCGGTACCTTCATTGACGAGCGCAAGGGCAACAAGGCCATTATCAGCACGATCAGCTCCGGAACGACCTGCAATCTGACCGTTACAGGCGGTATCTTCCTGGTGGAGGGCGAGGATCAGGATTACTTCTTCAACACCAAATCGATTAAATCCAACATGGATGCTGATTTTGCTCCGGTCTATCAGTATGAAGGCAAAGAATACTTCATGTTCTTTATCTTCCCGCTGAAAACCGACACAAAGGTCAGCCCCACGCAGACCGTTGTGGCCCGTGTGGATGCCGAAAATCCAGGTATCCGCTTTGAAACCACTTTCCCGAAGGCTCAACTGGACGCTCTGAAGGAGAAGTTCGGTGCGGATGCAGTGTTCTCCTACGGTACGATCGTTATGACGATGAACACGCTCTTTGATGTCAAGGGAGCCACGCACGAAGCGCTCAAGGCCTATGCCGCAACGAAGGAAAAGACCGATTCGCAGATCTTTGTGGATATTCCCGCGGTAAAAGGCATTGTTCAGCAGGAAAACGGCGATGTGCTCATTCGTGCTTCGCTGGTCAAGATCAAAGATGCTCACACCACGCAGTTTGTAATTGGTCTTGCCTATATCAAGGTGACGGTCGGTGAAACGGTAACCTATGTGTATACGGATGCTTCTCCGTCCGGCAACTGCTCCACGATGAGAGGCGTTGCCAACGCGGCACTCAACGATGTCAAAATGAAGGCCAATGACCGTTACAAGTTCGGTTCTGAGACCGGCAAGGGCTTCTCGCCTTACTCCAAGGCACAGCAGGAAGCGCTCAAGAAATTCCTTGGCGCCTGATTAAACATTTAACCCTGAAACGGGCTGTTGCAAACGCAACAGCCCGTTTTTTCCTTACCTGAAAAATTCGGCAAGGTTCTCCTGAATTTTCCAATTTCTGAATAAGAGCGTCCTTTTTCGGTTATTCTTTCTGTATCCAAAAGATGATGGAGGAACTTGTCATGCGCAAAACTTTAGGATTTCTGATGGCAATCATGCTTTTGCTTGCCGCCTTTTTGATTATACCGATTCACGGTGAAGCGGCTATTTATGACAGCGTCATACGGTTGCATATTCTTGCAAATTCAGACAGTGAGGAAGATCAGGCGTTGAAACTGACAGTCCGGGATGCGCTGCTTGTTAAAATCAGCGCAATGCTTGAAAATACAAAAACGCGCGAAGAGGCCGCCGAGGTAATCGGCGCTTCACTGGAGGAATTGCGTGAAAACGCAAAAGAAACACTGAAAAAGGCGGAGTCCGATGCAGATGTAAGCGTCCGTCTTTGCTATGAAAAATATCCCACGCGCTATTACGAAACGCTGGCTTTTCCCGCCGGGGAATATCTTTCTCTTCAGGTCCGGATCGGAGAGGCCGCCGGGAAGAATTGGTGGTGCGTACTGTTTCCTCCGCTTTGCCTTTCGGCGGCAACTTCTGAAAACGAGACGGAAATGGCTTTCCTTTCTGCCGGATTGACCGAGGAACAATATAAGATCATTACGGACAGCGATTCGCCGCGTTATAAACTTCGTTTTAAAATTCTTGAAATTGCGGAAGAAGCATTGGACGGAAAGTAAACGGGTTCTTTTTCGTTCTTTCCTCTCGTAAAATAAAAGTGGGAGAGGAAGCACCATTTTAAAAACGATCATTTTATGGCATTCTCCCGAAAACGGCAGCTGTTATTGAACGGCACTTAAAGGGGGAAAAATGAAGATTCGGATCGGTATTTTCGGATATGGAAATCTTGGACGCGCGGCGGCGTTTGCAGTACGCGCACAGGAGGATATGACGCTGGCGGGAGTTTTCAGCCGTCGCGATCCCGAAATGATTCCGGACAAAGTGCCGGATGTTCCTTTTTTTCCGGCAACGATGCTTTTTGGCGAAAATACGCCCACAAAAATGGATGTATTACTGCTTTGCGGCGGCAGCGCACAAGATTTGCCGGCGCAAACGCCGGTGCTGGCCAGGCGCTTTTGCGTCATTGACAGTTTTGATACACATGCGGCCGCCTTGGCGCATTTTTTGAGGGTTGAAGCGGCCGCACGCGCCGGCGATCGGCTTGCGTTTGTTTCGGTTGGCTGGGATCCGGGTCTCTTTTCGCTTTTCCGTGCCCTTTCACAGGCCGTACTGCCATCGGGAGAAAGCTATACTTTTTGGGGATACGGCGTCAGTCAGGGTCATTCGGAAGCGATCCGGCATTTGTCGGGAGTCAAAGCCGCGCGTGCTTATACAATTCCTTGCGAATCTATGCTTGCGCAGGTCTCGGCCGGAGAGAGACCTGCACCGGCCCGGATGCTGCACCATCGGCTTTGTTTTGTGGTGGCTGAGGATGGCGCAAATCAAGCGGAGATTGTCCGGGAAATTCAGGCTATCCCGCATTATTTCAAGGATGATGAGACCGAGGTGCGTTTTGTCACTCCGGAAACATTTCTTCGTGAACACAGCGCGCTGCCACACGCAGGCCATGTCATCCGGAACGGTGTCTGTGCGCAGGAAGCGGCGAGTGCTCAAATGCGATTCGATCTTGCGCTGGCTTCCAACCCTGCCTTTACCGGTTCGATCTTGGTGGCCTATGCGCGTGCACTTTTCCGCCTTTATCAACGCGGGGAGCGTGGCTGTCGTACAGTACTGGATGTTCCGCCGGCGCTTCTTTTACCTATGAGCGCAGATGACGCACGCAAAAAATTTTTATAAATGAAACAGACGGCATCTCCCTTTGCGGGTGATGCCGTCTTGATCTTTATGTGGTTTTTTATTTCTTTTTGCACCGATACATCAAAAGCTGCATGAAGAGCCCTCCCTGCACCGAACGATGCTGAAAGCTGACTTCGCGGGCCGAAACCGTGTCAAACCAGTCGGTCAGCGGCACGCGCGATTCCGAATCGTTGTAAGCTTGCCAGAGCGGCGCAATAAAACTTTCAAAATCTGCTTTGTTTTCGGTCATAGCGGCCACCCAGATCCACCAGTCGGATTTGGTATAATCGGCACGGCTGTCCAGCGGTAATCCATAGGCGTTGAAATGTTTCCGGTTGTTTTGAAGTTCCGCTTTCCTGAATTCGTCCGGAAAAAGCCCGGTGTTCCACAATTTGTCCCAGACCATATTATATTTCATGGCAAAAGTTCCGGGGCGGTCAAAAGCAAGGCGGGATTCGCCGGTTTCATCCAAAGCGTTTTCCATCCAGTGAGCGGCCATTTCTTTGGCTTTCTGATGATAGTCTATGGCCGCCTTTTCGTCATTGTTCATCCGGCAAAGAACCGACATTCCCATAATTCCCATGATGGCCTTGAGCGACAGATTACAGTTGTGCGCCAGGTGGCCCGCAAAGTCATCCGTGCAAAGCTGGTTTTCGGGGTCTGCGCCGTATTTCAGAAGATAACCGCACCACTTTTTCAGCGTGTCTATGTGCGAGCGCGCAAAATCGATCGAGCCGGTGGTAATTGCTACGGCCGCTTCCATGATTAGCATGTTACCGCACTCTTCCACGGGCATTTGCATTTCCGGCGCGTTGTTTCCGTAGACCTGCCCGTTCAGCAGCGGATACTGACCGACATCGTGCGGTGCAAACGAAAATTGCCATGCGTCGGAGAGCGCATAACGATAGATCGGGCGCAACATTCCCTTGATCAGTTCCGGGTCATAGAGCAGAAACATCGGGCAGGAAGGATAGCTGATATCCACGGTCGCGGCGCATCCGTTGCTGAAACATTCCTTGGAGATGAAAAGAATTTCGCCGTTTTCATCCAGAACCAGTTTGTGTGCGGCAATGACCTGACGGCAAGCAAGCGCGAGCAGTTCGGCATATTTGGAGCCGCCCGCGGCTTTGGCGTCCCGGCAGAGTTTCTGGGAAAAACGGTCGCACAGAGCCTTCACTTTTTCATATTCTCCGGCGGCCTCGGCAATGGCGGCCTCAATGCTCATGCCGTCTTTGCGCCAAAAAGAACGAAGCGGCTTTCCAAAGTATTCTATACTTTCAATATCGTCATAGGCAAAAAGAAACAGCACCTTTGTGTCGGGATCAGCTGCAGTTTCGGCCTCAATATTCCGGCCGTGATAGGATTTTTCCCTCAATGCAGGATTTGGCGCGGCCACGGCTAAGTAAAAATAGCCCCAGTCAATGCGCACATCGTCTCCGCTCTGATGGAGCGGCTTTTGCACACTGTTACCCATCCGGATGGCGCGGATATCCGGCGCAATCTGTACTTCGTCAACGGTGACGGGGCTTTGCCCCGCGTGATTCAGGCAAAGCGTTTCTCTGGCGAGGATATTAAAACGGACCTTGTGCGCTTTTCCGTCCTTCACCGAATAAGAGAGACAGAGATAAGAGACCGGGCGGGTGAGCCGGTGATAATCTTTCGGCAGCAAGGGTGTGGTAAATGCGGCGCGAAGCACAATTTCATCATTTTCCAGAACCACGGTTGTTGTCAGTGCGTCAATATCAAGAGAGATCTGTCGCATTTTGTGAAGATCGCGGTGATAACCGAAGAAAGAATAGGGCTTTCCGTCGACCGTTACAATACCCAGTAACTGATTGGGTTTGCCCGTCCAGTGAATAGTTGGAGCGGTGTTCAGCGTTGTAGTGGGCGACCAGACCGAAAAATAGGGGTCTACTGTGATGAGCGGAATGGCAGGTGCGCGCAGCTTCATTTCATTCAACCTCGTTCATAAAGAATTATATCCGGCAACGATACAAATTTATTATATCGAAAATACGGCGGTTGTCAATAGCGAATGGTGAGCATGATTCTGTTTTTGAAAAGTCGGAAATGGTCGGGGAATTAGTGAAAATAAAAAATATAAAAGAAGAAAAAACAAATTTAATATTGGAAAATAATATATAAAAAATAGAATTTTTAAAAAATTGTCAGTTTTTGCGGAAATTTTGCTTTTTAGAATTGACAAAGAGCCCCCCGAGTGCTATAGTAATGATAAGAGTGCTTAATATCAGAAAGGAAAGGACGAAAGACAATGGGAAAAGAAGACATGGCGGTGTTGGAAGAACGGATCAAAAACGGCGAACGCGCCGAAAAAGAAAGAAAGGCAAAGGAAATGAAGAAAAAAATCAAAAAGAAGGGCGATGGATTTTTTAAGGATTTCCGGAAATTTATCACAAAGGGCAATGTGTTGGATCTGGCGGTTGCCGTGGTCATCGGCAATGCTTTCAACGCGATCGTCAACGGGCTTGTAAAGTTCATTATCAACCCGGTCATTTCGGTTCTGACCGGCGGCGTAAGTCTGGATGGCTGGAAAACCGTGCTGGTGGAAGAAACCGAAACCAAAGCTGAGGTGGCCATTTTCTGGGGTGAGTGGATCATGACGATCTTCAATTTCCTTATTATCGCGTTGTGCATTTTCACAGCGGTCCGCATGATTAATAAGGCCACCAATGTGTTGCGCTACAAGGAACTGGAAGAAGAAAAAGCTGCAGCCGAGAAGAAAAAGGCCGAGGAAGAAGCGAAGAAATTGGCAGAAGAGGCCGCGGCCAAAGCGGCGGCTGAAGAAGCGGCGCGCAAGGAAGCGGCGCTGGAGCAGTTTTACCGCAATGTCGAGCGGCAAACCGCCCTGCTGGAAGAGATTTCAAAGAAATAATAAAATAATTTTCAAAATGCCGGTCGTCTTTTGCGATGATCGGCATTTTCTTTTGTATATGCGTCATGCGTCAGTGGAAAAGAGGAATTTCCGGTGTTCTCATGGGCGGGACCGGTCGCATTTTGCCTTTTTGCGGCATATTCTGTCAATGCGGGGAATCTCCGCAATAAGCATAAAGGAAGGCATTTGATGATGGCTACCATTACCAATCAGGGCACTCTGTTGTATACGCCTGCGGGCGGCACACAGGTTTCTCTGAATTCCAATACCACCAGCACGGAACTGGATATCACCTACGGATTGGATGTTCAGCACGGCGTCACCCCCAGCACCTATACACCGGGCGATACGGTGCTTTATACCGTGCTTCTCAAAAATACCGGCACCGGAACGCTTTACGCGCCGCAGATCAGCGTGGATCTTGCAGGCGGTGCGCTTTCTTACACGGAAGGCAGTGCGGTGGCTTTCCAGTCGGGCACGAACGATGTGGTCCCAATTCCGGTTACGGTCACGCCGAACGGTTCCGGGGTGATATTCGGATTCAACACCACCCTGCCTGAAGGCGGTCTGATTTATCTCAACTACAACGCAACGGTCGCGGCCGGCAGCACCGGAAACCTGGTTTCTACCGCAACCGGTACGGCCAACGAAGGCTCCGTGACCGGCACGGCCACGAGCGACAGCGACACGGCCACGATCACACTGACGCTTCTTTCGTTGACCAAAACCGCGCCGGCGAGCGCCAATGTCGGCGATACGATCTCCTATGTTTTCACCATGCGCAATAACTCTACCGGCGCGATCGCGATGGATCGCCTGAGTGATCAGTTGCCCGCCAATTTCACTTTCGGCAGTGTCACGCTGACTGTGGGCGGAACGCCGGTTGCACTGACGGAGGGCACCGATTATTCCGTGACCACCGGCAATCTCTTCACGCTTTCTCCTGCGGCGGCTGTCAGCATTCCCGCCGGCGGGAATGCGATCCTGACCGTGACCGGTACAATCACGGCCTGATTTTCCGGCTCCGGGGCGTTTGCCCCGGAGCTTTTCCTTGACAGCGCCCGGAATATATGATATGATGAAAAAGCAATGAGATAAACCGCTCAGTGGAAAGAAGGAGGCCGGAAAATGGGGCGTTTTGTGTTGACGGTCAGAGCGCAGGGGGTGTCTTTCCTGCTTGCCGACAATGAGGGGAAAATATTGATGAACTCGGCGCTTTACGCCGGCGTGGATACCGCCAAAAAGGGGATCCGTTCGCTTGCAGCCGTTGCGCCGGAAGCACCGGTGATCGATAAAAGCATCGGCGAGCACGGCCCGAACCCGAAATTTGAGCTGTCGGGTGGAGAAGACGGCTTCTTCTTCCTTTTGCGTTCGGCCAACGGAAAGCCAATCTTCCGTTCTCCCGATTACGCGGATCGGGAAAAGTGTCTGCTGGCCATAGAGGCTCTCCGGAAGGGTGTCCGGGACGCCACCGAGACCGTTTACGAGCGGGAAGCGGGGTATTCCCCGGTGCGGACGCGCCGCTCCTGCGGCAAACAATGCGACAAACAAAAAGAAGGGAAAGAAGAAACGGCCGGGGTATCACCGGTTGTCCCCAGTGCAACCGGGGAAAGCGTACCGGACCTGCCCCGCGCACTTTTTTCGAATCCCGAATCCGAAGAATCGGCCTTTGAAATGCCGCAAACCGGAGAGGACTTTCCGCCGCCCGAATCCTCCTTGGAGCAGACCTCTTCTGCGGACGAGCCGCTTCTGGTCATCCGGCTTTCGCCGAGCCGGATGCGGAAAAAAGCCGAGGCGCCCGCTTCCGATCCCCGTAAAAAAAGCCGGATCTCCCGCTTTTTTGAAGTCCTGAGGGGCGAAAAAAAGAAATAATCGTAAATTTCATGCGGTTTTTCGCGCGGAACTCTTGATAACTTTCATTAAATATGGTAAAATAATCATGTTTGAAAAAATTCTGCCGCTTGTGCGGCAAACGGAAAGGCGGATCTTTTTATGACTTACAATAAGAAGACGATCGAAGACATTGATGTAAAAGGCAAAAAAATTATTGCCCGTTGCGACTTCAATGTGCCGATGAAAGACGGCGAAATCACCGACACCAAGCGAATCGTCGGCGCACTGCCCACCATTCAGTATCTGCTGAAACAGGGCGCGGCCGTGATCCTGTGCTCTCACCTGGGACGCCCGCACAATGTTTTCAATGAAAAACTGAAACTGGATAAAAAGGAAAAGAAAAAGATCGAGGCTCTGCCCGAGTCCGAGCGCGCCGCGGCCACAGCCGCCGCATTGGAAAAGGCCAAGGGCGATGTGAAAAAGCTGTCGCTGGCTCCCATTGCCGCCAAGCTGTCCGAGTTATTGGGCGTGAAAGTCGAGATGGCCAAAGATGTCATCGGTCCCGACGCCAAGGCCAAGGCCGCCGCGTTGAAGCCCGGTGAAGTGATGATGCTGGAAAATGTCCGCTTCCATGAAGAGGAAGAGGCCAACGATCCCGCTTTTGCCAAAGAACTGGCTTCCATGGCGGATATTTATGTCAACGATGCTTTCGGCACGGCTCACCGTGCACACGCCACCACAGCCGGTCTGGCCGACTATCTGCCCGCCGTGTGCGGATACCTCATTCAAAAAGAGATCACCGTCATGGGCAAGGCGCTTTCCGATCCGAAGCGTCCCTTTGTGGCCATCCTGGGCGGCGCCAAGGTTTCGGATAAGATCGGCGTGATCAACAACCTTATCGACAAAGTGGACACGCTCATCATCGGCGGCGGCATGGCCTATACTTTCTTCCGCGCCATGGGCAATCCCATCGGCACTTCCATCTGCGAGGCCGACAAGCTGGATTTAGCCCGCGAACTGGTGGAAAAGGCACATGCCAAGGGGGTCAACTTCCTTTTGCCCGTGGACAATGTCATCGGCACGCAGTATGATGAGAACACCACTTTCATGACCATCTATTCCGACTCGATTCCGGACGGTTGGATGGGTCTTGACATCGGCCACAAAACGCAGGAACTCTTTTCCAAGACGCTCATGGGCGCCGGCACGGTGGTCTGGAACGGCCCGATGGGTGTTTCGGAATGGAAGAATTTTGCCGCCGGCACCGAAACGGTTGCCCGCGCGGTGGCCGAATCCGGCGCCATCTCCATCATCGGTGGCGGCGATTCCGCGGCGGCCGTGGAAAAACTCGGCTTTGCCGATAAGATGACCCATGTTTCGACGGGTGGTGGCGCTTCGCTGGAATTCCTTGAAGGCAAGGAACTGCCCGGCATTGCCTGCCTGCTTGATAAGTAATAAAGGAAACGAAAGAAGGATAAAAGCATGAATCCCGCAAAAAGAAGAACCGTCATTGCCGGCAACTGGAAAATGAATTTTACTCCCGATGAGGCGCGCGCTTTCATCGAGGAGATCAAGCCGCTGGTGAAGGGAAAAGATAATTGCGACATCATTTTCTGCGCGCCTTATGTGACGATTGCCGCCGCAATGGAGGCCGCCAAAGGTTCCGCTATTAAGATCGGCGCGGAGAATGTGCATTTTGCACCCAAGGGTGCCTATACCGGCGAAGTTTCGGCCGAGATGCTGAAGGCGATCGGCGTGGACACCGTCATCATCGGTCACTCGGAGCGCCGCCAATATTTCGGCGAGACCGATGAGACCGTCAATCTGCGCACCAAAGCGGCACTGGCCGCCGGAATGCGCGTGATCCTGTGCATGGGCGAAGTCAAGGAACAGCGGCTTGCCGGTATTACCGATGAAGTGTGCGCCATGCAGATCAAACTGGATCTTGCGGGCGTCAGCGCCGAGGAGATGAAGCGCGTCATCATTGCCTATGAACCCGTCTGGGCCATCGGCACAGGCCTTACCGCCACTCCGGATCAGGCAGAGGAGACCTGCCATGTGATCCGCCGGACGCTTGCTGCCCTTTACGGCGAAGAAGTGGCCGAGGCAACGACCATTCAGTACGGCGGCTCGATGAATGAGAAAAACGCGGCCGAACTGCTGAAAAAGCCGGATGTGGACGGCGGTCTCATCGGCGGCGCTTCGTTGGTTGCCGCGAAATTCAACGCGATTGTAGACGCCGCGCAGTAAGCGCGGGCAGGCATTGTTTGCCTGCGATAAAGGGGCTGTCGCAAGGCAGCCCCTTTTTAAGAAAGGAGGGCCGCATATGGCCAATTACCGTCGGGGACGGATCAATGACGAGATGCAAAAGGTCGTGGCTGAGATCCTGCGTGAACTCAAAGACCCCCGCGTGAGCGATGCGTTTCTCAGCGTCACGGGGGCGGAAGTAACGCCCGATCTCAAATATGCCAAAATTTATTACTCTGCGCTCCGGGGCGAGCCCAAAGAAATCAAAAAAGGGTTGGTTTCCTCGGCCGGATTTATCCGCAAGAAGGTGGCCGAGCGCATGAATCTGCGCATCACGCCGGAATTTACTTTTGTGGCGGATGATTCCATCAGGCACGGCGCGCACATTTCCGAATTGTTGAACTCGCTCACTTACAGTGAGGAATCACCCGAAAAGGACGGAAAAGGCGATGGCGTTTAAGGAAATGAGCGAGGCCGAGGTGCTTTTGCTTCTCCAAAAGAGAGAACCCACTCTCATTTTGTCCCATGTCAATCCGGATGCCGACGCTGTCGGTTCGGCACTGGCACTTTCCATGCTTCTTTCGGCCTTTGGCGTGCCCGCGCTTTGCCTTTTCGGCAGTGAAGTGCCCAAACGGCTTTCTTTCCTCACAAAGGCGGGCGGAGAACCGGGCGATCCTGCGGCATTGCCTCAGGAATTTGAGAATGCCAGAGCCGTGGCAGTGGACGCGGCTTCTCCCGCTCAACTGGGGGAACTTTTCGGTCTTTTCGGCGACCGGATCGTGCTTTCGTTGGATCACCATGGGATGAATACGCCCTATGCGCCCGGCATCTGCCGTCCTGCGGCGGCCGCCACCGGAGAAATTATTTATGATCTGGCGGCCGCGTCCGGCGCGGAATTGCCGCCTGCCGCCGCGCTTTGCCTTTATGCCGCCATTTGCGGCGATACCGGGAGTTTTAAATATTCCAACACCACGCCGCAGACGCTGCTTCGCGCCGCCGCGCTCATGGAAATCGGCCATTTTGATGTAGCGGAGCTGACCGGTCGTCTTTTCGGCGGTAAAACGCGGTTACAGTTCCGTGCCGAGCAGGCCGCCGGTGACCGCGTGCATTTCTTTGCGGACGGAAAGGTGGCCATCACCACATTCACTTATGAACTTAAAAAAGAACTCGGCGTCACCGAGGGTGAATTGGGCACGCTGGTGGACATTGCCCGCCCGATCGAGGGCGTGTCGGTCTCGGCCGCTCTTCGTCAGCCTGAGGAGGCTCCGGTCTTCCGTGCTTCGCTTCGGGCCAACGACGATGTGGATGTGGCGGCTGTCTGCGCAACTTTCGGCGGGGGCGGTCATCGCCGCGCCGCCGGTGCGACGATTGAAGCGCCCGATATAGATACGGCCGAAAAAATGCTGCTGGACGCTATTTTGAAAGCGCTTTAAAAATCAGACCCGGTCAGGGTCTGATTTTTTTGTGAATTTTATGCGCTTTTCCGGTAATACTTCAAGAGAACTTGAAAAGCGGAAAATTTTGTGATATAATGAAAAAAATTAAAAACGGAGGAGGGTACTGTATGCGGCGCGTTTTGATAGGCTTGGTTGTCTTTTTGCTTCTGGTCTGCTCGCTTCTTCCGGCCGTGGCCGAGGCGGTGCCGTCTTCCGAATGTGTTCGGCTGACGCAGGAGGCTGTCGGCGAATCGCTGGGTAAGGATACGCCCGGTGCGGCATTGACTGTTTTTGAAAACGGGACCCGATTGGTTTTCGAGGGGTTCGGCTATGCGGATATAAAGAGCCGTGCGCTTATTACACCGGACACGGTGTTCCCCATCGGAGAACTTTCCGGGGTGTTCGTGCCGCTTGTGGCAATGACCCTGTCCGAAGAGGGAACCGTTCAGTTGGATGCGGACATTGCCACGGTTCTTCCTGCGGATTTTTCCAAAAAACTCTCGCTCACCTATCCGGTCACTTTGCGCCAGTTGCTTCTCGGTCGCGCGGGTTTCGGGGGGCGCACTTTCGATGTTCAATACAAAAAGGCCGCATACGGGTACGATTCTCTTTCCGATACGCTTCTTTCGGATGTCCCCGCACAGATCCTGCCGCCCGATACGGTGTCCATGCCATCGCTTTTCGGGACGGCACTGGCCGCCTATGTACTGGAGTGTGCCACTGGAGAGCGCTATGAAGATCTTCTAAATACCCGCGTGCTCGGGCCGCTTTCCATGACGAAAACCGGATTTGAAGAGCCAACGGATGAAGCCATGACAGTCACCGGTTACACCGCCGCCGACAAGGGGCAGTTTTCGGGCGTTGAAAAGACTTTTCCGGCCCTTTACCCCGCAAACGGGATGTATTCCAACCTTGCCGATCTTTCACAACTGCTTTCTTATTTCCTTGCGGGACACGGTGCACCGCTCTGCTCGGATACCGCATTTGCCGCATTTATGGAAGTGACGCGGTGCGGTGTTTTCAGAGAGGGAAATATGGTATTTCGCGCGGGTGAGCTTTCATTTTTTGCAGGCGGAACCGCTTCCGGGAGCGGGGTATCGTTCACTTTTTCGCCGTCCACCGGCCGTGGTGCATTGGTGCTTACCAATGCGGCCGGAAGCGCGCTTCTCTCATTGGGGGAAACGCTTTGCGGCGGTCGTGCGCGTGTATTTGCCACCTCGGCAGAAGAACTTTACGACCTGAAACTTTTTAAAGGGGTCTACGGGTTGGGCTCCGGAGAGATCCGAACTTTTGTCGGTCGGCTTGAAACCATTAAAAACAGTCAAAAAATCAGTGTGGGTGATGACGCCTGCCTTCATTTTGGCGGCAAACGGCTTCGGCAGATTGCACCCGGCGTTTTCGCGGACGCAGATGCGCCGGATGGCGGAAACGTGGCGGTTTTGCAGTTCCTCTTTGACGGAGAAGGGAAACCTGTGGCGGCCGTGACTGCTGAGGGACAGTGCTTTGTGCCGCTGAAATTTTATTACGAACATCTGCCGGGCACGATTCTTTTCGGAACGCTGGTGGTGCTGGCCGTCTTTTTCCTTCTTTCTGGTGCGGCGGCCGTTTTTCGCCGGCGGATGCTGCGAAGGGACGGTGAGCCGGGTGAAGACCTTCGGTTTCTCCTGCCCGGCGTGCTTTCCATGGTTCTTTCGGTGTTTGTTCTCATTGAGGCCGCCGTGGGGTGGTATGTGGGCGCGGGCGTGCTTTCCTCTTTTTACTATGCTTTCGCGGTGCTGACGCTGCTTCTTGGGACGGCCGCCACTGTGGCCTATCTGATTGCATTTGTCTCTACGATCCTGGATCGGAAATTGCACAGCCGTCTGGCCGGAACCGCTTTCCTTTTTGTCGCTTTTGTGCTGTTGGTGTATTTCTTCGGCCTTTCGGCCTACTGAGCCGGTTGTCCGTAAGGGAAAAAGAAAAAGTTACGGTTAAAAGCATTGGCAACTTCCCATCTGCCCCTGGGCGCGTTTGTGATCGCGGTACTGCTTTTCACCGTGCTTTGCGCCGGAATATTCCGCTTTTTTGCGGGTGGCGGACGGCAAAGTGACGCACTGTGTCTTTTTTTGCTTTTCGGACTATAAAAGAGGAAGCCCCGCGGGGCTTCCTCTTTTAAATATACAGGATTCAGAGAAACGGGACCGGTTTTCAGAGCCGGTCCTGTTTCTTTTGCAGGCAGCGAAGCAGTGCCATCAGCACTTCTTTTGCCTCGGGTTCAAGGTCGGAAATGTCCAATGTAAGATTGGACTGGGTACCAAGCAGATAGTCCGCGCTTACACGGAAAGCGCGGCAAAGCCCCGCTATGCTTGAAATGGATGGGTCGGACAGAGACATTTCCCAGGCGTTGACGGCGCTTCTGGAAATCCCCAGTTTTTTAGCCAGTTCAGCCTGTGTCATGTGGTTTTCAACAAAATGTGTGTAATGGGAATATAAGATTACTACAAACAGCCTTTGATATAAAAATTTAGACGGATAAATCGCTAAAATTTATCCGTCTATTTTTTTGCCTTATTTACGCTTTAATTTTATCTTCAAACTCGCAAGGATTTTGCGACAATTGCGATTAGGCGTGTCTTGTCTTGATACAAGTAATGGAACCATTTTGGAAACGTAACGAATTCATAATTTGCAACAAGTATCGCAAGCTTATTCAAAATCAATTAACCCAACTTTCGCTTTATACGCTCGCAAATCATTTTGATATAATCCAATTACTCGAATTATCATTTTATTGATCTCTGAGGCCTTATTGGTCATGGGAATCAATTTTTCTTTGATATAACTATTTACTGTTTTTGAATCGCTCAAATTCCCAGAAATAACATTGTTCTGAAAAATCTTATGCACAATCAGTATTCTATAATCGTTTATTTCCTTAATCAAATCCGTCGCATTGTTCGGAAGTGAAGTGATTTCTTTCAGTTTGTCTTTTAATCTGCCCAATGTCCACTTTTCATCGTAGGTTTGAAAATAGTATTCATCATACTTTTGGCATATTTTTGAGACATTGTCTTTAGTCAAGCCTTCTTTTTCTATCTCTTTTACGGACAATTCATAGCATATGAGTTTTCTTAAATTAAACTCAAGCATTTGTGCGACTTCTATGAAAAAGCCAATATTAGTGTAAAATGCGATTCGAACTTCCGTATTATCTTTTGAGATATTAGAATTAAACTGTATTTGAATGTCTTTCATATATTGTTATTCTCACCAACGGTTTTATATAACGTTTATATGTCCAAACTCCGGTTGCACGGGTTTCTTAATTGAAAATTCGATATAATCGGTCTCCAATAACAATTGATTATTTTTATCGGATTGTTTGAGAATGAAAGCATATTTTCCATAAGCAAGACCGTTTATAGATTTGTAAAAATCTTCGACTGGAACATCACACTTTTTTATAATAGACCAACTCGATGGTTTTTGCACCGGACCATAAGGACCTCCAACGGTTACATAGTCTTTCGGTACAAAAAGTTTGATTTCGGTGTGGTCATATTCATCGCAACAAGGCTGAAAATAAATATTAACCAAATCGGATCCGGTAGATACCTTTATTTCAGCGGTTGCTAACAAATTGTCTTTCTTTGCTTGCTCCAACTTTGCATAGTATTGTTCTTTGTCGGCTTCGGTATAAGTAACATTAAGAATATAATCGGCGGCGATTTCGTTGATGAAAGAAAATTTGATCGCATCTATACGGTCGTTAAAATCGACAATAATTTTATACTGGTTGTCGGAAAAAGGGATTTTTATCCATTTGTTGTTTCTGCGAACGGAAATAACATCAAACGGAGGAATTCCTACATACTTCATATCGATAATTAAAGCGTATTGCGTTTTTGTTATATCTTCATCTTGCGTTATGTTAAATGAGTCCGCCGATTCATCAAATGTGACGCAAGTATCCGAATGAACCGCATTTTCGGCACCGATTGGATAGCAGCGAGAAAAAACAAAAATCTTTAAAATCGCAAGATTGATAGCATCTAACATTTTGAATCTGGTTATAAATTTAGCGTCAATTTCGCAGAGCTTTTTGAACACATTAAAACTTTTGTAGCGCAAAATATAATCAACAATATTTTTGCCATTTTCATCTTTAGGAAGATCCTTTACTTCCTTTGCCAAAACAACATCATCATTTTTGGCGCACAATTCTGCTTTGGATATAGTACCCACTTCTTTTTCCGTTATTTTCCCGGTCATAAGGTAATCTATTGAGACCTTGAACAGAGTTGCCAGCACCGGCAATTGAGATATTTCAGGAAATCCCGCTTCGCTTTCCCACTTACTTATAGTTTTGTCGCTGACATTAAGTTTTTCAGCAAGTTCTACTTGTGTCCAACCTTTTGATTTGCGCAAAGTTGCTATTGTTTTACCAATACTATGTTCACACATAATTAAACCTCCTTGTTTTTTTCTAACAATGTTTTACCAAAACCATTCAGAAAAGTCAACCTACTTGTAATATACACGAAAAGTGGGGAAGTGATTTGCAAAATTAAAAACTCTACGCTCAGTAGAATCATACGGCATTTCTCATTAAAAGTCAATACAAACATGATGTTATAGGATTTCATCCTTTTCTCTACCATGCGTGGTTTCCTGTTCTATCCCGAATTTATGCCGTTTGCATTTTCGGAACGGTCGGGATTGCTTGCGTTGTCTTTCGGGCATTTGCAACGGAAGTATTATTACGCTTCCTCTCTTTGCTATCTGGACGGTTCGCTGTATTTCCTCAACGGCTATTACTTCGGCGGCATCACCAATGTACTTGGCGACGCGCACACCTATCGTCTCGACCTTTCTACCGGCACGCTTACAAAGCTGGACTAAAATCCGGAAGGAAACCGACATTTGTCGGTTTCCTTCTCTTTTTTGGCTTTTCCACTTGTAAAACGGGACAAAATGTGCTATGATATAAGACAAATATGGATCGTAAAGACAATGCGGTCAGAAAGGGGGGAGCGCCATGTCGCTTCGGGTGTCTCGGGCAGAGCGTCGCGTTTTCCGGGGGGCGGCAAAAGAGCTCTTCTGTAAAGCACAACAGGTGCTTGGCCGTCCGGGCGTGCTCACGCGGATGTTGCTTTCTTTTCTCCTTGTGCTTGCGGCGGGCGGCGTCTTTCTCCTTTTCTCCGCCTTGTTCGGGGCCTTTTTCGGTGCGCTTCCGGGAATTTCTCCGGGTGCGCAAAAAATACTTTCTTACCTTTCGAACGGCATTTTCCTGGCGCTTTGCTTCTTCCTTTTGCTGCCGCTTTTCTGGGGGCGAATGCGCATGGCGGCGCAGTGCCTTCTGGGTGAACTGCCACCTGTGACTTCGGTTTTTTATGCCTTTACCTCCGGTCGGCGCTATCTTCGTGCATTGCAGGCCTCGGTTTGCGCGCTTCTTTTCCTTGGCGTACCGGTGGGCATCACTGCGGCGCTCTTGTTTGTCCCGCCGCGCGTTTTTGCGGCTCTCTCCGCTTCTATGTCGATGGGCGTTTCGGTTGCGATTACGGTGTTTTCATGGGTGCTTGTGGTGCTGATCGGCCTGACGCTTTTGTTGCTTTCTTTTTTGCTCCTGCCGTTTTTACCGTGGCTCTTTGCCTATGAAAGGCGGCCGGTCCGGTTGCTTTTTGCCGACTACCTGAAACGCGTGTCCCCCCTTTCGGTTGGGATTTTTTATCACGCAGAGGGGCTTTTGTGGCGCGTGCTTTTGTCGCTTTTAGGCGTCGGTGTGCCGGGGCTTCTTTACTTTTTCCACCTCAATCTTTTGTCTTTTCTGTGCCTTTCGTTGGCACTTACCCCGAAGGAGGATCTCACATGAAAGAAAAATATTACCTGACAACAGCCATTGCTTACGCCTCCCGCAAACCGCATTTCGGCAACACCTACGAGATCATTATGTCGGACGCGGTGGCCCGTTACAAGCGGATGCGCGGCTATGATGTCTATTTCTGCACCGGCACGGACGAGCACGGTCAGAAAATCGAGGCGCTGGCCAAGGAAGCCGGCGTGACGCCCAAGGCCTATGTGGACGGGGTGGCCGGTGAGATTCGCGCCATCTGGGACAAGATGAATGCCAGCTATGACTATTTTATCCGTACCACCGACGAAAATCATGTGACCGCCGTGCAGAAGATTTTCCGCAAATTTTATGAAAAAGGCGATATTTACAAGGGCCAGTATGAGGGCTGGTACTGCACCCCTTGCGAGTCCTTTTTTACCGCTTCTCAGGCGGTGGACGGCAAGTGCCCGGATTGCGGCCGGCCGCTTGCGAAAGCCAAGGAAGAGGCCTATTTCTTCCGGATGAGCCGCTACGCCGGGGAACTGACCGGATATATTGAAAGCCATCCCGATTTCATTAAGCCGGAATCCCGCAAACGCGAAATGCTCAATAACTTTCTGAAGACCGAGGGCGGTCTCCAGGATCTTTGCGTGTCCCGCACTTCTTTTTCGTGGGGCATCCCGGTGGATTTTGACCCCAAACATGTGGTCTATGTGTGGTTGGATGCGCTGGTGAACTATATCACGGCGCTCGGCTACGATCCGGACAAGTCCTTTGAGGAGCAGTCGGAACACTTTAAAAAATACTGGCCCTGCGATGTGCATATCATCGGCAAGGATATTCTGCGTTTCCACACCATCTACTGGCCGATTTTCCTCACCGCGCTGGGGCTTCCGCTTCCGCGTCTGGTTTTCGGTCACCCGTGGTTCAACGCCGCCGAGGAAAAGAAAAACGGCGACGGCGCGGAGGTGAAAATGTCCAAGTCCCGTGGCAATGTCATTTATGCCGATGAACTGGCCCAGACTTTCGGCGTGGACGGCGTCCGTTATTTTGCCCTTTCCGAAATGCCTTACGATAGCGACGGCCGTATTTGCTATACCAATGTGCTCACACGCTATAATACCGATCTGGCCAATAATCTCGGAAACCTTGTCAGCCGTACCCATGCCATGACGGTAAAATATTTCGGCGGCGTTGTTCCGGTTCCCGCGGCCGAGGAAGGGCCGGATGGGGAACTGAAGGCGGCCGTGCGCAACTGTGTAGAGAAATATACCGCGCTGATGGACGGGTTCCGCCTGGCCGATGCGGCAGACGAGATCTTTTCTCTTTTGCGCCGCGCCAACAAATATATTGACGAAACGATGCCCTGGGCGCTGGCCAAGGACGAAAGCCGGCGCGAACGGCTCGGCAGTGTGCTCTACAATCTGCTGGAAACCATCCGCACAGCGGCCGTTTTGCTGACGCCGTTTATTCCCGAAACGGCCGGAAAAATCTTTGCTCAGTTGAATACCGACCTGTCCGCTTTTGAAACGGTTTCGGCTTTCGGCGCCTACCGTCCCGGTACGGTGTTGGGTGCGGCCGCGCCGCTCTTTGCCCGTGTGGACGAAAAGGTGGTGGCCGAAATTATCAAGGCGCGGGAAGAAGCCGCCGCCAAGGCCGAAAAGGCCGCGGCCATACCGGAAAAACCGGAGGGCTGTGCGGTGATTGGCATAGATGATTTTATGAAGGTGGAACTGCGCAGCGCCAAGGTGCTTGCCTGCGAGAAGGTGCCGAAAGCCAAAAAACTCTTAAAGCTGCAACTGGATCTCGGTTATGAACAGCGGCAGGTCGTTTCGGGCATTGCCGGATTTTACGAACCGGAGGCGCTTATCGGAAAGAAGGTCATTGTGGTGGCCAATCTGGCGCCTGCCACGCTGTGCGGCATCGAGTCAAACGGCATGATTCTGGCGGCCGGCGAGAAGCAGATCCGCGTGGTCTTTCTGGATCCGGAAACGCCGCTGGGCGAGCGTATCCGCTGATTTTACCGGGGTTGCCGCGTGTCCGCGTGGCAACCCTTTTATCCAAAAAACAAGGAGAAAGCATGAAAATCACAGTCATCGGGTGCGGCCGGTGGGGGTCGCTCATTACATGGTATCTGGCCGGAAAGGGGCATGAGGTCACACTGTACGGCCGGGAGACCTCGGCGCATATGCAACAGTTTCTTGCCACCCGGCAAAACGATCTGCTCACCCTGCCGGACTCTGTGTGCCTTTCGACCGATCTCACAAAAGCTTTGGAAGGCGCCAAAACCGTTATTTTGTCCGTGCCTTCCCAAAGCCTTCGCGCCCTTTTGAAAGAAGCCCCGCTTCGTGCGCTGAAAAACCCTTCCTTTGTTCTTTGTATGAAAGGGCTGGAGATCGAGAGCGGCAAGCGTCTTTCCGAGGTGGTGCACGAAGAACTGCCCGAAGGCCGCGTGGCGGTCTGGCTGGGGCCGGGTCATGTGCAGGAATTTTATGCAGGCATTCCGAACTGCATGGTGATTGACAGTGCCGACAAAGCCTTTCAGCGGGAGCTGATTTCGGCTTTTTCCGGCGATCTCATCCGTTTTTACTACGGGCAGGACCTGCTTGGCAATGAGATCGGCGCGGCGCTCAAAAATGTCATCGGGATTGCCGCCGGTTTTCTGGATGGGCTGTCACTGACCACGCTGAAAGGCCCGCTGATGAGCCGGGGGACCGCAGAGGTGGCGCGTCTGATCAAAGCCATGGGCGGCGATCCGCTCTCTGCCTATGGCCTTTGCCATCTGGGGGACTATGAAGCTACCGTTTTTTCGCCCTATTCGCACAACCGTACTTTCGGCGAAAACTACATAAAGGGCATCCCCTATACCGCGCTGGCAGAAGGATATTACACCGTCAGAGCCCTGCGCGTGCTGGAAATTCAATATCATATGGAGATGCCGATTTGCGATTCGGTTTACCGGGTACTTTATGAAAACGCCGTGCCGCGGGAGGAGATCGATCGGCTGTTCGGCCGTTCGCTCAAGCCGGAGTTTTACGACCGCATCCGGGAGGAAAAGGCATGACGGGCATTTTCGATTCGCACGCGCATTACTATGACGCGCGTTTTGAGGAATTGCCGGGCGGCGCAGACGCGCTTCTTGCCGGATTGCCGGGGGAGGGCGTTTCCCGGATCTTAAATGTCGCCACCTCGCCCGAAAACACAGCGGCGGTACTTGCGCAGGCCGCGCGTTGGCCGTTTCTGTATGCCGCCGTCGGCATTCATCCGACGGATGGTCAGGCGCTTGCCGACCCCGCCGCGGCCATCGGGGGACTGGACGCGCTTTTAAGGGACAAAAAGGGCAGGCAGGAACAAAAAATCGTGGCGCTGGGCGAAATCGGTCTGGACTATCACTATCCCGATACCGACCGTGAAAAGCAGGCTCTTTTTTTTGAGGCGCAACTGGCCCTTGCCGGGGAACTGGCCCTGCCGGTGATCATTCATGACCGGGAAGCGCACGGCGATACCTTTGCGGCTGTGTGCCGCCATCCCGGCGTACAGGGCGTTTTCCACAGCTACAGCGGCAGTGCCGAGATGGCGCGGGATCTGATTCGCCGTGGCTGGTATCTTTCTTTTTCCGGGGTCGTTACCTATAAAAACGCGCGCCATGTGCGCGAAGCGGCCGCTCTTACCCCGCCCGACCGCATCCTGGTGGAAACGGATTGTCCCTATCTTCCGCCGGTGCCGCACCGCGGGGAGATCAATCATTCGGGCTATCTGTCCTGTACGCTCGCCGTACTTGCCGAAGTTTGCGGATGCACGACGGAAGAGATGGCGCGGCGCACCGCTCAAAACGCTTCCCGCCTTTTCGGGGTCGCACTCTGAACGGAGAATTGCTCTCTTTCGGGGCGCGTGTCAATTGCCTGTCCGGCACTTTTGAGGTGCCAGGCAGGCAATTTTTGTGCAATTTATCCAAAAGTAACCGGGTTGTTTCTCCGTTTTGCCGTTCAGAATTTCCAATAATCATCTTGAAAAGTGAACAAACATAGGATATAATAAAAACAGGATGCCGAAAGCCCGCGGGTCTGCCCGCCTGGATGCTGGCAGGCAAACCGTTTAACACGCCAAGGGCGACAAAGGAGGAAATTCTATGGCTGCATTCGACACAAAAGCAATTCGGAACCTGGCATTGCTGGGACACGGCTCTTGCGGGAAGACCTCGCTGACCGAAGCAATGCTTTACCTGAGCGGACGAACCGACCGCGTGGGAAAGATCGCGGACGGAAACACGGTTTGCGATTTTGACCCGGAAGAACAGAAGCGCGGCTTTTCTATTTCCGCCTCGCTGGCTTCGCTTGTTTATAAAGATATTAAAATCAACATTCTGGATACGCCGGGTTATCCCGATTTTGAGGGCGAGGTCCGTCAGGCGCTCCGTGTGGCGGGCAGTGCCGTCATTGTGGTGGACGGTAAGAGCGGCATTGAGGTCGGCACGGAACTGGCTTTTGACGCCGCCACAGAGGCCGGCGTACCGAAAGTATTTTTTATCAATAAGTGCGACGATCCAGACTATGATTTTACCAAGTCTTTTGCCGAGCTGCGCGAGCGTTTCGGCAACGATATCTGCCCGGTTTTCATTCCGTATCGGAAAGGGAACGACACCGCCATGATCGACCTGGTGGATATGAAGGCGTATTCCTATGCGCAAAACGGCCGACGCAGCGAGATTCCCATGGACGCGGAGATGAGTGCGCTGGCGGCACACTATAAGGATAATTTCAATGAGGCCATTGCCACCACGGATGAGGCGCTCATGGAAAAATATTTTGCCGGCGAAGAGATCACCCGCGAGGAAGCGGCGCTGGCATTGCATGAGGGTATTATTGCCGGCAGTATCAAGCCGGTCTACTGTGGCTCTGCCGTCAAAATGTGGGGCGTAATCGCCATGCTGGACGCAGTGGCCGAATCCTTCCCGCGCTTTACCGCCAAGAAAGAAGAAACGCTGGAAGACGGCGGAAAAATCAAAATCGATCCGGCCGGCGAAACCGCGCTCTTCATTTTCAAGACCGTGGCCGACCCGTTTGTGGGTCAGATGTCCTATTTCAAGGTCATGAGCGGTACTTTGCGTCGGGATATGACGCTGAAGAACAGCCGCGGCGGTAGTGAAAAAATGGCGCATTTTTACACTATGGTGGGCAAAAAACAGGAAGAGGCCGAAGAATTTGCCTGCGGCGACATCGGCATGATCGCCAAACTTTCCGCCGCCAAAACCAATGATACGCTCTCGGAATCCGGCACACTCACTTACCGGAAGATCCGTTATCCCGTGCCCTATATGACACAGGTCATTCTGCCGCAGAGCGCGGCGGACGAAAGCAAGATGTCTCAGAGTATTTCCCGGATGCTGGATGAGGATCTGACGCTCCGCTATGAAAATGACGCGGAAACTTCTCAGATGCTCATTTCGGGTCTGGGCGATACGCACCTGTCCGTGCTGGCCGCGCGCCTCAAGACCCGTTTCGGCGTCAATATCAAACTGGCCGTACCGCGCATTGCCTATCGGGAGCGCATTACCAAACGGGTGGATGTGCAGGGCAAACACAAAAAGCAAAACGGCGGTTCGGGACAGTACGGAGATGTGCGCATCCGGTTTGCGCCCGGCACCGAGGAAGGGCTGACTTTCAAGGTTTCCGTGGTCGGCGGCACAGTTCCCAAGGAATATTTCCCGGCTGTGGAAGAAGGCCTTCGCAAAGCCATGACCAAGGGCAAGTACGGATACCCCATGGTACAGCTGGAAGCGGATCTTTACGATGGTTCTTACCATGATGTGGATTCGGACAGCCGCTCCTTTGAGACGGCGGCGCAACTGGCCTACAAACTTTGTCTGGAGCAGGCCGCGCCGGTGTTGCTGGAGCCGGTCGGAGAACTGAACATCACGGTTCCGGAAAGTCTGGTGGGCACCGTCATGGGCGATCTTAACAAACGACGGGGGAGCGTGATGGGTATGGATTCCGCCGCGCGCAAGGGTTATACCACCGTACACGCCATGGCGCCCAAGGCCGAACTGCTGGATTATCCCATTGTTCTGCGCGCGATGACCAAAGGGCTGGGCGTTTTCGATTTCAGCGTGACCGGTTACGAAGTTGTACCCGCCAATTTGGTCCCGAAAATCACAAGTGAGCAAAAAAATTAAAAAAATTTTAAGAAAATGTGATTTTGGCGTTGACAAATTCACAGATTTGTATTATAATCTATACGAACGGAAAACTAATTCCTGCATTTAAGGAGGCAACAAAAGATGAAACATATTTATCTCGAGCCCCGTGCCAGTGTCCGTATGCTGTTGGCCATGGATATCATTGCCGCTTCCGGTGAGCCGACTCCCGGTGGCAATAAGCCGGATGATCCGGGCAAGGATCTGACACCCGAACCGCTGCCCGAAGACGACACTGCCGACGATACGCTGGACTGATTGGGGTAATTTCCGAGCCGCCGCTTGCGACGGCTCGGTCTCGCCTTATTTTTTGGCCGGATTGCTTCCGGCTTTATTTTGTTTACAATTGCTTAAAAAGGCCGAAAAATTCCGGTTTTTTCTTTTTTGGCTCTTGACAACGATATTTTTTTGTGCTACCATGTGCCTGTAAGGTGTTGACATTTTGTCAGCAATCCAAGGCGAACTGTCGGGCGGCAGTTTTTTTAAAGGTCATGAGTTAGCATTGGCTAACTTTGAAGAGAAAAGAAAAGAGGAAGAAAAATGGCGATTGTGGAATTTTCGGATGTTTCACGGGTCTACCAAAGCGGTGATCATGAACAAAAAGCACTGGATCATGTAAATCTGACTCTCCCAAAGGGAAAATTCATTGTGATTCTCGGCCCCAGCGGAGCAGGGAAAAGTACGCTCCTGAATTTGCTGGGCGGCCTGGACTGTCCCACTTCCGGCCGTATTCTGGTAGACGGACAGGATATTTCCACGCTGGATTGTGATGCCTTGGCCGCATACCGCGCGCAGAAAGTGGGCTTTGTGTTTCAGTTTTACAATCTCATTCCCACGCTGACGGTGCACGAAAATGTCGCGCTGGTGAAAGAGATTGCGCCCAATGCCCTGTCGGCCACCCGGATGCTCGAAGAGGTGGGCCTTTCGGATCATCTGCGTAATTTCCCGGCCGAACTTTCCGGGGGTGAACAGCAGCGGGTTTCCATCGCGCGGGCACTGGCCAAAAATCCGGAAATCCTGCTTTGCGATGAACCGACGGGTGCGCTGGATTCCGAAACCGGCGTTACCGTGCTGAAACTGCTGCTCCGCATGGCGCGGGAATACGGCAAGACTATTGTGATTGTCACACACAACCAGAATATTGCCCGGATGGCCGACCTGGTGGTCCGCGTCAAAAACGGTCATATTGAAACGGTCGAGGAACAAAGCGCTCCGGCCTCTGCGGATGAGATTGACTGGTAAGAGGTACTTTGTATGCTGAAGAAAAAATTATTCAGAACCATCGGCGCTTATAAGGCACAGTTCATTTCTATGATTATTATGATCACGCTGGGCGTCGGCATGTTTGTCGGATTCAACATGGAATGGGTCAGCATCCAGTACAATATGAACGATTTTTTTGAAAAGACCGGATATGCTGATTATTTTCTCGTTTCCGAGCAAGGATTTTCCGCAAAGGAAGCCGGCGAAATCGGTCAGATCGAGGGTGTGCGGGCCATTTCCCGTTTCCTGTCGGTCAATGCCGATGTGAAGGAACAAAGCGGCGATACGGTGGCGCTGTCGGTCAGCGAAAATGCCGAAGTATCCGGGTTTATGCTGATGTCAGGCACCCCTTACGATGCCAACGATCAAAAGGGCATTTGGCTTTCTGATCGCTACGCAAAAGAAAACGGGATAGAAATCGGCGATACATTGACCTTCCTTTACGGCGGTATGACGCTGGACGGGCAGGTTCGGGGACTCATTAAATCGGGCGAACAAATGATTTGCGTGCGGGACAGCACGCAACTGATGCCGGATTTTTCCACGCATGGATTTGCCTACATTTCTCCGGCCTTTTACGCGCGTGCGACCGGTCTTGATTACTATCCGCAACTTCATGTCCTGTGCAATCTTGAAAAAGAAGCGTTTGGCGAAAAAGCGGATGCGGTGTTGGGACGGACCACTCTGTTGATGGAAAAATCCGAAACCCCCTCGTATTCGGCCGCTGAAGGCGAGGCGGATGAAGGGAAGACCATGGGGGCGATTCTTCCCACGCTCTTCCTGCTGATCGGTGTGCTGACCATGACCACCACCATGCACCGCCTGACGGCCAAAGAAAAGGTGCAGATCGGCACATTGAAAGCGCTTGGCTTTTCGGATCGGCGGATTTTGCGGCATTATACGGCCTATGCTTTCATGGTCGGCATTTTAGGCATTGGCTTTGGCGTCGGCCTTGGATATGCCGTGGCTTATCTCATCATGAATCCGAACGGAATGATGGGCACCTATCTTGATCTTCCCCGGTGGCGGCTGTGCTTCCCGTGGTTCTGCTATCTTGTGCTTCTGGGCATTCTTTCGCTGCTCACGCTGATCGGTTATCTGTCTGTAAGAAAGATGTTGCAGGGCACGGCCGCAGACGCGCTTCGGCCCTATACGCCCAAAAAAATGCGGCCGCTGCTGATTGAAAAAAGCCGGATCTTTCACAAGCTTTCTTTCGGCGTCCGTTGGAATCTGCGGGATATTGCCCGGCAAAAATCCCGTACAGCCATGAGTCTGCTGGGGATCATCGGTTGTACCATTCTGGTGGTTGGCTCCATGGGAATGCGGGATACCATGAACGCTTTCCTCAAAATGTATTATGAAGAAGGGCAGAACTACGCCGCCCGAATTTATCTTTCGGCCGATGCAAACGAGGCGCAAAGAACCGCCGTTTGGGAAAAATACAAGGGAGACCGCAGTGCCACTGTCAGTGTAAAGGCCAAAGAAAAAACCGTATCGCTGGATATTTATGACCTTGCCCGGAATCATGTGCGGATTGCGGGAAAGGACGGCAACCCCATCCGCCCGCTTCCGGATGAAGGCGCCTATCTTTGCCTGCGATTGTCGGAGGAATTCGGATTGTCAGAAGGTGATACCTTTGAGATCAGCTCCTATGGCAGCGACCAAATCTATACGCTCCGGGTGGCCGGTGTTTACCGCAGCGTCTCTGAAAGCATTGCCGTAAGCGCTTCTTACGCAGAATCACTGAATCTGCCTTTCGCCTTTGATTCAGTATATACCGACACGCCCAAAGAGGAGATTGTTGCGGATGCCGCCATTAAAACCGTACAGTCCAAACAGATGATCATGGATTCTTTTGAAACCTTTACGGATCTGATGGACACCATGATTTATCTGCTGGTATTCGGCGCGTTGCTCCTGGGGGTGATCGTTCTGTACAATCTGGGTGTGATGAGCTATACCGAACGCTATCGGGAGATGGCCACGCTGAAAGTGGTGGGCTTCCCGGACCGGAAGATCGGCAGATTGCTGGTAGAGCAGAATCTGTGGCTTTCGGTGTTGGGCGTTCTGTGCGGCATCCCGCTGGGCGCGGCGGTGCTGAGCGTATTGCTGAAGGCGCTGGCCGGGGAATATGAAATGAAAATGAAGCTGACATTCGGCACCTGCCTCATTGCAACCCTGCTTACGGTCGCCATGTCACTGTCTGTCAGTTTCTTCATTTCCTGCAAGAACCGAAAAATCGATATGGTGGAGGCATTGAAAGGAGTGGATTGAAAATGGCTTATCTGTTGCTGTTCCTGCTGTCAGGCGGCGTGTTTGCGCTGATCGCATTTGCGTAGCCGTACCTGATGAAAAAAGCCATTTTGATAAGGAGGAAAGAGAATCATGGAAAAACTTACGCTGAAAGTTGACGGGATGCGTTGCGGCATGTGCGAGGCGCATCTCAATGATGCCGTCCGGAATGCGTTCCGGGTGAAAAAAGTCAGCTCCTCGCATCAACGGGGAAGATGATCGTTATTGCCAAGGAAGCACCTACAGAAGCAGAGATTGCCCGTGTGATTGCGGGCAGCGGCTATACGCTGCTTTCTTATAAAGCAGAGCCTTTTGAAGAAAAATCATTCTGGCAGCGGATCTTTGGGAAATGAGACGGCATGCTTCGGCATGCGGCCAAGTCCCGGAAAAGAAAGGCGCAGGCAAAATGCCTGCGCCTTTCTTTTTATACGGTTTCGGTTTTGTTTCTGGTGGCAAACATCACAACCAGACCGATGACAAATCCAACGGCGGCGGGAAGGAGCCAGCCAAGGCCCAGTTCAAAGAGCGGTACATATTGCTTCATAAAGTCCAGTACCGGGTGAAGTTTCAGCGCTGACAGCGCGGTGGCGGGGAGTGCCGCCAGAAAATCAAAAACGGCGGCGATCAGGGTGAAGGCTGTTGTGCACACATACACGCAGCGCCGGTTTTTAAAAGCCGCGCCGCAGAGCCCCAGCAGAATCAGCGTGATGGCCAGCGGATATAAGAACATCAGCACAGGGATGGAATAATTGATAATGGAATTCAGGCCGAGATTGGCAACAAGGAAGGATACGATGGAGAAAAGAACCGCCCACGCCCGGTAGGGCAGAGCCCTCGGAAACAGTTTTTCAAAGGTTTCGGCGGCGCTGGTGACCAGCCCCACGGCTGTTTTCAGGCAGGCAAAGGTCACGATCACGGCTAAAATCCAGTTGCCGGCATTTCCGAAATAGTGGCGGCTGACCTTGACAAAGACTTCGCCGCCATTGGCACTGCTTGGGAAAATGGCGGCGCTTTGTGCGCCGATTAGGGCGACCGCCAGATAAATGAGCGCCATGAAAAGGCAGCTGAAAGCGCCTGCCTTAACGGTGTTTCTGGCAATGGCGCCGGGCTTGGTCACTCCCTCCCCGCGGATGACATTGATCACCACAATGCCGAAGGCCAGACTGGCCAGCGCGTCCATGGTGTTGTAACCGTCTAGAAAACCGGTTGTAAACGCCCGCACGGCATAATTTCCCTGGGCGGGGACGGCAGAAATCCTGCCCATCGGATGAAGGAAGGCGGCAACCACCAGCACGCCAAGGAAGATCAGAAAAAGCGGAGTCAGAATTTTGCCGACAAAAGTCAAAATCTTTCCCGGAAAGAGCGAAAACGCCAACACGGCCAGAAAGAAAACGGCCGAAAAAATGGCCAGAAGGGCGCTCAGATTGGCATCGCCTCCTGTCAGCGGTTCAATGGCCACGGTAAACGGCACTGTAGCACACCGGGGAATGGCGAAAAAGGGGCCGATGGTCAGATACAGCGCACAGGTGAAAAACACACTGTAGCCTTTGCCGACCTTGCCGGAAAGATCGATGAGTCCGTCGCTTTTGCTCACACCGATGGCGGCCACTCCAAGCAGCGGCAGCCCAACGCCGGTAATCAGAAAGCCCAGCAATGCCACAAGCGTTTTGCTTCCCGCCAGACTTCCCATCTGAATCGGGAAGATGAGATTTCCCGCGCCGAAAAACAGACCGAAAAGCAGACTGGATATCAGAATGGTTTGTTTGAAATTCAAGTTTTGGCGGGCTTTAGTATTTGTCATGATATGCTCTCCCAAAATGGATGTACTTTTTTAAAGGTGCGGATTTGAACACAAATAAAATATTAAATAACAGTATAACACAATCTTGGTTTTTTTGCAAGACTCTTTTGCCGAAAACCGAGCGTAAAAATGCTTTTTGCATCACCGGACTTCCGGGGGCGGGAAGCGTTTTGTTTTTCGGCGACAGAAAGCGACGGCTTTTTGCGGCGCGCGGTGTTATAATGGCCGGGCAGTTGAGCGGACGACATGCCCTTTGCGTGCGGTCCTCTCAAGGAAGCGAACCGAAAAGGAAGTGAAACGATGATTAAAACACCCTATCATTATGAAGTGAAGGGCCGGGAAGGGCTTTTGATGATTCGTCTTTCCGGTGAAGTGGATCATCACAGTGCGCGCCCGCTCCGGGAAGAACTGGACAGGCTGATCCTGCAAAAACAGCCCCGCCGGTTGGTACTTGACTTGTCGGCCATTGAATTTATGGACAGTTCCGGTCTGGGGCTTCTCATGGGGCGCTTGCGGCTCATGCAGGAGCTTCGCGGCGTAATGGTTCTGGAAAATCCGAATCCGCGTATCCGGAAAATTTTGCGGCTGGCCGGAATGGAGCGTTTTTTTGAGATTGACGGGGTGAAAGGAGAAAGAAGATGAGAGGAAGAATGAAGGGCGAGGTCAATCGCCTTCAGTTGCGCTTGCCGGCACTGTCGGTCAACGAGGGCATGTGTCGGGCGGCCGTGGGCGCTTTCTGCGCCCAGTTGGGCCCCACAGCTTCACAACTGGCGGATATTCAGTGCGCAGTCTCGGAGGCCGTGACCAATTCGGTGGTTCACGCCTACCGGAGTTTTCCGGGAGACTGTTACATAACCGCCATCCTTTTCTCGGACCGTCGGGTGCGGATCAGCGTTCGCGATACCGGTTGCGGCATTCCGGATATCAAAAAAGCCCGGGAGCCGCTTTTTACCACCGACGCGGCCGGAGAACGCTCCGGGATGGGTTTTACCGTGATGGAGGCCTTTATGGACAGCGTGCGCGTTTATTCCCGGCCCGGGAAGGGCACGCTGGTCGTACTGGATAAAAAAGTGGGACAAGGGGAGAACCCCGGGAAAAAGGAGGAGCAGAGTGGAGGAGACAAGCCGGCAGGCGCGTCATTATGCGCTGATTCGGGCGGCACAGAGCACGACTGAAGAAGCCGCCGGAGCCACGGACACGCTGGTAAAGGAAAATATGGGGCTTGTCTACAATGCCGTTGCCCGTTTCCGGGACCGGGGGATCGAGTATGAGGATCTGGTCCAGATCGGGATTCTCGGGATGTTACGGGCCATCCGCACTTTCGATCTGTCCCGGGGAACGGCCTTTTCAACTTTTGCCGTGCCGCTCATTGTGGGCGAGATCCGCAGAAATCTTCGGGATGACGGGATCCTTCATGTCAGCCGGACTTATAAACAGCTGGGCGCGCGGCTGGCGCGTGCCCGGCATGAGATTAGCGAACGGGAGGGCAGAGAAGCGACCCTTGCGGAAATGGCCGACGCGTGCGGCGTCGGGCTCGAAGAAGCGGCGGTGGCACTTTCGGCTTTACTGCCGGTCGAGTCGCTGTCCGGCGAACTGTATGAGGAGCAGGGAGAAACGCTTTCGGACCGTCTGACCGATGACGAGAGCGCAAACGAGCCCGAAATATTGAACGACCGATTGGCGCTCTCGGCTGCCATCGGAAAAATGCCGCCGCTCTGGCGCCGGATTTTGCTGTTGCGCTATTTCAAAGACCGCACACAACAGGAAACTGCCAATCTGCTGGGGCTTTCACAGGTAAAGATCTCACGGGAAGAGAAAAAAATTCTCTCTTTCCTGCGCGGGGAAATGACGGTGTGAAGATTATGCGACGGTCAGTCTGTACAAAAAGGCCACCGCATTGCGGTGGCTTTGCCAATTGCTTTGAGTTGTTCAGCGCGCGGCGTCGTTCGAACCGGAGTTCCCGGAACTGCCGCCTTCGGGAATGGTGACAAAATAGACGCTTTCAATAATGATTTCGGTTTTGGGCAGGGAATTTTCTTTGTTGACGCCCTTTTGCGTGGTGACGGGTACGCGGCCGATGGCTTCTACTGTTTCCATTCCGTAGATCACGCGGGCAAAGGCGGCATATTTGCCGTCCCGCGTCTTGGAATCGGTCAGCATAATGAAAAACTCGGTGTCCGCTCCGTTTTTATCATCGTCACCGTGATAAAGAGACATGGTGCCTTTGGTATGCGTCAGAAGATTCCCTTCGTAGCCGTTGGCCGAAAATTCGCCTTCCACCCCCGTTTTATCGGCGCTTTCCTTTTTGGCGTCCGCCCCCCCGTAAATGCAGTAATTTTCCTGCACGCGGTGGAAAGTGGAGCCGTCATAGGCGTGCGCCGCTACCAGCTCTTTGAAATGCGCCACGGTCTTGGGCGCATATGTAGAATACAGCGCAATCACAAAGGTGGCCCCGCCTGACAGCGTGAACTGTACATAGTCAGTCGGCGCGTCGCTGGCCGGGAAAGTGTTTTCGTAATAGGATGTCAGTACAGAAGAACTGTTGTAGTTGCCGCTCACATCCGCGCTGCCGGAATCGTCAGGGCGGCAAAATGGCGTGTTATCACAGGAAAAAAGGGTAAAAACCAGAATCGCCAAAAGGCAAATCGAAAAAAAGCGTTTCACTCGGAACCTCCGTTTGAATTTATATACACGGAAGAATCAATTCAAGACATGATTTCATCATTATTTTAGAGTGCAGGACACTCTTAAAACACATTATACCGCAAAAAAGAAAATTTGTCAACCCCCGTATGTTCTGCCCGGCTTCCCGCATACTAAAAATAAAGAGGGGGGATGAGCATGAAGACCGAAAAATGGGTGAAATACGCGGCCGTCACGATCTGCGCGGCCGGTGTTTTTCTGGTTCTTTTTTTGTTTGGAAAATATCTCCTTCCCGCGCTTCTTCCGTTTGCGTTTGCTTTTCTGACGGCGGTGTTGCTTCGCCCGGCGGTTCTTTTTTTGGAGAAAAAGGCGCACTGGCCGTTTTCTTATTGCTCGGTCTTTGTCACCACGGTCTTTTTGCTCCTGTTTGCCGGGCTTTGCTTTTTTCTTTGTTCCCGGCTTTTTGAGGAAGCGCAGAATCTTTTTTCGTTTCTGCTTTCCGATCTTTCAAACGAAAACGGCATGATCTCTTCTTTTTTGGCTTTCTGGAAAGATCTCGGTCGTCGGCTCAATTTTCATCTTTCGGAGCGCTTTCCTGCCATTCGGGATTTGATCGGGGACCCGTCCGCTTTTATTTCGGAGACATTGCGCGGATTGCTTTCGGGGATCACGGCCGCGCTTCCGCCGTTTTTGCTGTCATTGCTCCGTTCGTTGCCGTCTTTCCTTTTCTCTTTTCTCATTTATCTGATTGCCACTTATTATTTTTCCCTTGATTTTTCTTTGGTCAGAGAAACGCTTTTACAGTGTCTGCCGAGCGCCCTTCGTCAAAAATGGCCCGGCATGAGAGAGCGTGTTTTCGGGGTCTGCCGACGGTATCTGCGCGCTTATTTCTTTATTTTTCTTCTGACCTTTGGCGAGTTGTTGCTCGGATTTTTGTCGCTGCGGTTAAACTATGCTTTTTTGCTGGCGTTGGTGACGGCGCTTCTGGATATCCTGCCGGTGCTGGGGGTGGGGCTGGTGTTGTTGCCTTTCGGCATTTTCGAGCTTTGCACCGGGCAGGTTCTTCGCGGGGTCGGATTACTTTTGCTTTATGCGGTCATCACGGTGGTCCGGCAGGTGGTCGAGCCGCGTTGGGTTGGCAAAAGTCTGGGCGTGCACCCGCTTTTGCTGCTGTTCGGTATTTATGCGGGTCTGCGGATTTTCGGCGTGGCAGGTCTGCTGGTGGGGCCGCTCGCGGCGCTGTTGATGCGGGCGCTGTTCCTTCTCCGGCGAAAAAAAGAAAACCGCGCACAGGATTGACCTGCGTGCGGTTTTCTTTTTTGAGATCAGCGAAGCGGGAAAAGCATAAAAAGGCCTTCCATTTCACTTCCGATCAGAGCCGAAAACAAGATCTGAAGCACGATTCCCGCCACCGATGCGACAATGGCGATAATGCCCACGATCCGGGCGGTTTTGGCAGCGGCCGGTTCATAACCGAGTTGCTGAGTGACGCTCTTGGATTTTGAGAGTGCCAGAATGCCCAGCACAATGCCGGCCAGCGAACAGCAGATAAAGCCCACAATCAGGCCGATGATGCTCATGGTCTGCGCACTGTTGGCGTCGGCGTTCAGTTTGGCAATCCGGTTTTGCTCGGCGGTGTCGTTCGGGGTGGGCGGTGCGTAAGGGTTGTTCTGGAATCCATAGGTGCCGCCTTGATTCTGCGTGTACGGGTTTTGTCCAAACCCGTTGGGATTCTGTCCGAACCCATTCGGATTCTGCCCGAATCCATTTGGATTCTGCTCAAACCCGTTGGAGTTCTGCCCAAACCCGTTGGGATTCTGCCCAAACCCGTTGGGATTCTGCCCGAATCCATTTGGATTCTGCTCAAACCCGTTGGGATTCTGCCCGAATCCATTTGGATTCTGCCCAAACCCGTTGGAGTTCTGCCCGAACCTGTTGGGGTTCTGCTCAGCCCCGTTTTGATTTTGCGTATGGTTTTGTTCCGTTCCGTTTGTGCCAAAATTGTTTTGGCTTTGCTGGTTTTGCCCGGAATCTGCCGGGTTCTGACCGAACCCGTTCGCGTTGGGTTCAAATCCGTTCTGATCGCCGTTCATGTTGCCCTCCTGAAACAGAATTTTAGTTTACTATGTTATAGGATAACAGATTTATAACAAAAATGCAAGACTTTTTTCAAAACTCTTTCATGCTTCTTGCACTCTTTCCCGTTCTGTGTTATACTGAAAAAAACAGCAAGGAGGGAGAAAATGCGGCCCGCTTTTAAAAAATATCTGTTTTTCCATTTGGCGCTTGTGGCTTTTGCCGTTGGGTTTTACTTTTATGGCACGCTCATGAGCCGCCTTTTTCCATCCGGCTTTTATCATTGCCCCCTGCACGATGTATTGGGGCTTTATTGCCCTTTTTGCGGCGGCACGCGCGCCTTTTTCTTTTTGCTGAAGGGAGATTTCCGCTCCGCTTTTGCCGCCAATGCCTTTTTGCTTTGCTTTTCGGCCTTTTGGGGAGTGTTGGATCTGATCGTGTTTATTTTTCTTCTTCAGGGAAGGGAAGTGGCGGGCATTTTTCGCCCTTGTTTTTGCTTTTCGCTGTTTTCGTGGTTGCTTTTTGCCGCGGTGCGCAATGCGGCCATGCTCTGCGGTTATGATCCTGTCGGCGATCTGGCGCCGCTTTGGGCCGGCCGGTTGCCTTTGCCGGCGATTTGGGCGGCCTGCACGCTGATTTTTGCTTTTGCGGGCGCGCTCTTTTTCTATCTTTGGCGTCCCCGCCGGTTGCGGCGGCTCCTGTCGGTCATGGGGCTTTCGCTCGCACTTGTCGGATTGCTTGTTTTTTACCGACTTGGCGGGTGCTGAAAGCAAAATAAAAATGCCCCGGATTTCCGGGGCATTTTTGGTGCTTACGCCATAGCGTTGAGTTTTTTGGTAAACTGGCTCTTCTTGTGCGCGGCGGCGTTCTTGTGAATAATCCCGCGGTTCGCTGCGGCATCGATCTTTTTGACGGCGGCCTTATAGGTCTCCTGTGCCAGCGCGGCATCGCCCGCATTCACAGCGGCCTCGTACTTTTTCATAGCGGTCTTGAGCTGCGTGCGGAACATTTTGTTCTGCAGGGTCTTGACCTGCGTCACTTTCACGCGCTTTTTGGCACTCTTGATGTTCGGCAAATCGGTCTCCTCCTTTTTGTGATATTCGGTTTGCACGACGGCGCCTGAGAGGGTGCGCTGTCGCAACGATCCATACGAGAACTTATCATAGCACATTCTGTGCCGAATTGCAAGGGCTTTTTTTGAAAAAAACAAAAAAATCTCAGAATTTTTTCGAATATTGAAAAAAACTGGGAAAATCTACTTGACAAACGGAAAAAGCTTTGCTATAATTATAAACTGCATTATAATTGCCGGGTGTTTCCTTTTCTCTGCAATCCGGCAAGGTTTTTACCAAACTATTTTTAAATAAAAATAGGGCGGCGATCCGGTCTTTCCGCTTGGAGGCGGAAGGGTACATCAACGAATGGAGTGATAGAATTACATGGTCAATGTCAAAGAAGAAAGACTCGGTCAGACCAAACGGATGAGCTTTTCAAAGTCTCGTTTCAATCTGGAACTTCCCAATCTTCTGGAGGTTCAGACAAAGTCCTTCAAGTGGTTCCTGGAGGAAGGACTGGGCGAGGTTCTCCGTGATGTTTCGCCCATCACGGACTTTTCCGGCAATCTGAAAATCGAGTTTCTGTCCTATTCCATCGATCAGAAGCCCAAATATACCGTGGAGGAATGCAAGGAGCGTGATGTCAACTATGCCGCGCCGCTCCGCGTCACCGTCCGGCTGACCAACAAGCAGACCGGCGAAGTGCAGAATTCCGACATTTTCATGGGCGAGATTCCGTTGATGACCGAGACCGGCACATTTGTCATTAACGGCGCGGAGCGCGTAATTGTTTCGCAGATCATCCGCTCTCCCGGTATGTACTACGCCAATGAGATCGACAAAATGGGCAAGCGCAATTACAGCGCGCAGATCATTCCGTACCGCGGCGCATGGCTGGAGTACGAGACCGATAACAGCGGCGTGCTCTATGTCCGGATCGATAAAAACCGCAAGGTACCGATCACCATGTTCATCCGCGCACTCGGTGCGTTGGGGGACAAGCCGGAGATCGAAACCCGCGAGGATGTGTGCGCCATCTTCGGTGAAGAAGAGCGTTTGCGCGCCACCTTTGACAAGGACGAATCCGAGGAGATTGCCGCCCGCAACCGCACTTCCGTCGGTCAGGAAGCCCTCAAGGAAATTTATAAAAAGCTCCGTCCCGGCGAACCCGCCGTGGTGGATGCCGCGCAGAAGCTCATGTGCGACACGCTGTTTGACAACCGTCGTTATGACATTGCCGCAGTCGGCCGCTATAAGTTTGACAAGAAAATGGCGCTGTCCGGCCGTGTGGTCGGCCGCACGCTGGCCGAACCCGCTATCAGCCCTTTGACCGGCGAAATGGTCTTTGAAGCAGGCCGTGTGCTCACCCGTGAGGACGCGCTGGCGCTGGAGAATGCCGCTGTCAACGAAGTGGTGCTCTCTCTGGAAGATGGTAGCACCGTCAAGGTGTTTTCCAACAACACGGTCGAGCCGGCCGCCATTCTCGGCTACGATCTGAAGGATTGCGGCATCAGCGGAAAGGTTCACACGCCGGTGCTACTGTCGCTGATCGAGGAGGCCGCGGGTGACGAGGACAAACTGAAAGATCTGGTTCGTCTCCATTTGGCCGAACTTGCGCCCAAGCACATCACCAAAGACGATATTTTTGCCAGCATCAACTATCAGTTGGGTCTGATGCATGACCTTGCGCTCGGCCAGTATGACGATATCGACCACCTGGGCAACCGCCGTATCCGTTCGGTGGGCGAGCAGCTTCAGAATCAGCTCCGCATCGGATTTACCCGGATGAACAAGACCATTACCGACCGGATGGCCACGCAGGATTCCGACAAGGTTTCCCCGCAGATGCTGATCAACACCCGGCCGATTGCCACCGGCATCCGCGAATTTTTCGGTTCTTCTCAGCTTTCACAGTTCATGGATCAGAACAACCCGCTGGCCGAACTGACGCACAAGCGCCGTCTCTCGGCGCTGGGCCCCGGCGGTATCTCGCGTGACCGCGCTTCCTTTGATGTCCGAGATGTGCACTATACGCATTATGGCCGTATGTGCCCGATTGAGACTCCTGAAGGCCCGAATATCGGTCTGATTTCCTACCTCACCACCTACGCCCGGATCAGCGAGTACGGCTTTATCGAAGCGCCTTATCGCAAATATGACAAGGAAAAAGGCGTGGTGACGGACGAGGTCGAATACATGACGGCCGATGTCGAAGATCACTATATCATCGCGCAGGCCAACGAACCGTTGGATGCGGAGGGTCATTTCGTCAATAAGATCGTCAACGCCCGTGATAAGAACGAGATCCGCGAAGTCGAGGCTTCGCAGGTAGACTACATGGATGTTTCGCCGAAGATGGTGGTTTCCGTGGCCACGGCTATGATCCCGTTCCTTGAAAACGACGATAACTCCCGTGCACTGATGGGCTCCAACATGCAGAAGCAGGCCGTGCCGCTGATGGTGACGGAATCTCCGATCGTCGGTACCGGTATGGAGTACAAGGCCGGTCTTGATTCGGGCGTTGCCATCCGCGCCAAGCGCGCCGGTACGGTGGAATATGTGGATGCCGACCAGATCATTGTCGTGGCGGATAACGGCGAGCGCGATTGCTATCAGCTTATCAAGTTCAAGCGCACCAACCAGGGCACCTGCTATAATCAGCGCCCCGTGGTCAGCCGCGGCGATTACATCGAAGAAGGCCGCGTGATTGCCGATGGTCCCGCTACCTGCAACGGCGAAATTTCGCTGGGTAAAAACGCGCTCATCGGCTTTATGACCTGGGAAGGTTATAACTATGAGGACGCCGTGCTTCTGAACGAGCGTCTGGCCAGAGAAGATGTCTATACCTCTTTGCACATTGAGGAATATACGCACGATGCCAGAGATACCAAACTGGGGCCGGAAGAGATCACCCGCGAAATTCCTAATGTGGGCGATGATGCGCTCAAAGACCTCAATGCAGACGGCATTGTAAAGAAGGGAACCGAGGTCCGGGCCGGCGATATCCTGGTGGGTAAAATCACTCCCAAGGGCGAGACCGAACTGACGGCCGAGGAAAGACTGCTTCGCGCCATCTTCGGTGAAAAAGCGCGCGAAGTGCGCGATACTTCGCTCCGTCTGCCGCACGGCGAATCCGGTATCGTGGTAGATGTCAAGGTCTTCTCGCATGAAAACGGCGATGAACTGCCCACCGGCGTCAACAAGCAGGTGCGCGTGTATATCGCGCAGAAGCGTAAGATCTCTGTCGGCGATAAAATGGCGGGTCGTCACGGTAACAAAGGCGTTGTGTCCCGCATTCTTCCGCCGGAAGATATGCCGTTCCTGCCGGACGGTACGCCGCTGGATATCGTGCTGAACCCGTTGGGCGTGCCTTCGCGTATGAACATCGGTCAGGTGCTGGAAGTGCACCTTGGCATTGCCGCCAGAAAACTCGGCTGGAAGATCATGACCCCGGTGTTCGATGGCGCCAACGAAAAGGAGATTATGGAATGTATGCGGATGGCCGGCATGGCACGCGACATTCGCCCCAATGAAAATGTGGACGGCAAGGATCTCTTCTATGAAAATGTGGATGAAAAGGGTGAAAAGACCTATGTCCATGTAGAGGAAGAGGTGCTGGCCGATCAGGAGAGGCTGAATACCCTTATTAAAGAAGGTAAGGTAAAGGTCATCGACGGCAAGACCACGCTGTATGACGGCCGCACCGGCGATCCTTTTGATAACCCGGTCACGGTCGGAATCATGTACTATCTCAAGCTCCATCACCTGGTCGATGATAAGATTCATGCCCGTGCCAACGGCCCGTATTCTCTTATCACGCAGCAGCCGCTCGGCGGTAAAGCCCAGTTCGGCGGTCAGCGTTTTGGCGAAATGGAAGTGTGGGCGCTGGAGGCTTACGGTGCGGCTTACACCCTGCAGGAGATCCTCACGGTGAAGTCGGACGATATCAACGGCCGCCGCCGTGCTTATGAGGCCATCATCAAGGGTCAGAATATTCCCACGCCGGGCGTGCCGGAGTCCTTCAAGGTGCTTGTCAAAGAACTGCAGGCACTGGCGCTGGATGTGCGGGTGCTGGATAAGGACGGAGAGGAAATTCAGCTTTCCACCCTTTGCAACGATGATACGCCTTCGCCCTACGGCAACAAAGCGGATTTGGCCGCCATTGAAGAAGAATTGGGTCGTCACGGCCTTGACGGCGATGACCTTTCCAATCTGACGGTTGAAAACGAGGACGGAGAAGCTGAGGAAGACGAGGATGAGGATTCGCTCTTTGCCCCGCCGGAAGAAAGCGATGATACAGATTTTGATGATGAAAACTGATAAAAGGAGAGAAAAGACACATGGCAAATAAGGAATTTGATTCGATCAAGATCGGTCTGGCCTCTCCCGAGATGATCCGTAATTGGTCTTACGGTGAAGTGACCAAGCCCGAAACCATCAACTACCGTACCCTGAAGGCCGAAGTCGGCGGACTTTTCTGCGAGCGGATTTTCGGGCCTACCAAGGACGGCGCCTGCATGTGCGGAAAATACAAAAACGCCCATGTCAGCGCCCTGCCGCAGGGACGGGTGCACAAGTGTGAAAAATGCGGCGTGGAGATCACCACCAAAAAAGTGCGCCGCGAACGGATGGGTCACATCGAACTGGCCTGCCCGGTTTCTCACATCTGGTACTTCAAGGCCGTACCTTCCCGGATGGCGCTGGTGCTGGACATCTCTCCGAAGCAGTTGGAGCAGGTGCTCTACTTTGCCGAGAATGTGGTGTTGGATCCCGGCATGACGCCACTGGTGAAGGGCACGGTTCTGGGCGAAAAGGCCTATGAAGAATACCGTGAAATGTATGGCAACGAGTTCCGCGTCGGTATGGGCGCGGAAGCCATTAAGGAATTGCTGGCGGCTATTGATGTCGAGGCGCTGGCTCTTCAGCTGAAAAACGAGCTTCTCACCGCGACCGGTCAGAAGCGGATGCGCGTTATCAAGCGCCTGGAAGTGATCGAGGCTTTCCGCAAATCGGGCAATCATCTTGACTGGATGATTCTGGATGTCCTGCCGGTTCTGCCGCCGGATATCCGCCCCATGACGCAGTTGGACGGCGGTCGTTTCGCTTCTTCTGACCTTAATGAGCTTTATCGCCGGGTCATTGCCCGCAACAACCGCCTCAAAAAACTGATGGAGATTCACACGCCCGACATTGTGGTCCGCAACGAAAAGCGGATGTTGCAGGAGGCCGTGGATGCCCTGATTGACAACGGTCGCCGTGGCAAGCCCGTTACCGGTCCTTCCAACCGCCAGCTCAAGTCGCTTTCCGAAATGTTGCGCGGCAAGCAGGGCCGCTTCCGCCAGAACCTGCTGGGTAAGCGCGTGGACTATTCCGGCCGTTCGGTGATTGTCGTCGGTCCGAATCTGAAGATCTATCAGTGCGGTCTGCCGCGTGAAATGGCGCTGGAGCTTTTCAAGCCTTTTGTTATCAAGCGCCTGACCGAAATGATGAAGGCCACCAATATCAAAGAGGCACAAAAGAAAATCGAGCGTGCCTATCAGCATCCGGAAGTCTGGGATGCCCTTGAAAATGTCATCAAGGAACATCCGGTGCTTTTGAACCGTGCGCCGACCCTGCACCGTCTGTCGATTCAGGCATTTGAGCCGGTGCTGGTGGACGGTCGTGCCATCAAACTTCACCCGCTGGTCTGCACGGCTTTCAACGCCGACTTTGACGGTGACCAGATGCCGGTTCATGTGCCGCTTTCGGCTGAGGCACAGTCCGAGGCGCGTTTCCTGATGCTCTCTGCCAACAACCTGCTCAAGCCTGTTGACGGCCGCGCTGTTGCCGTGCCGACGCAGGATATGATCCTTGGCACCTACTATCTGCTGATGGAAAAGCCCGGCGAGCCCGGCGAAGGCATGGCTTTCCGCGATTTTGACGAGGCCACCATGGCCTATGAAACCGGCGTTCTCGGTCTCCATGCGCCCATCCGTGTGCGCATTTCCCGTGAGGTGAACGGCAAAACCGTTACCGGTCTGGTGGATACCTCTTACGGTTGTATGATCTTCAACCGCAATATTCCGCAGGACCTTGGCTTTGTGGATCGTACCAAGCCCGAAAACGCGCTCAAGATGGAAATTGATACAGCCTTCCTCAAAGCGAAAAAAGGCAATGTCAAGAAGATCCTGGGTATGCTCATTGACAACTGCATCAAGCATCACAGCGCCGCAGAGTGCGCCGAAATGCTGGACAACATCAAGGAAATGGGCTATAAATATTCTACCCGTGCGTCTTTCTCCATTTCGGTGTACGATATGACGGTTCCGAAAGAGAAGCCGCAACTCATTGCCGCCGCGCAGGAAAAGGTGGACCGCATCAACGCTTCCTTCCGTTACGGGCTCTACTCTGACGAGGAGCGTTATAATAAGATCATTGAGACCTGGAAAGTTGCCACTGATGATGTGACGCAGGCCATGATGAAGTGCTTCCATGCGCTCAACCCGATTAAGATCATGGCAGATTCGGGCGCCCGTGGTTCAATTCAGCAGATGAGACAGTTGGCCGCTATGCGTGGTTCGATGTTTGCAACCAACGGTAAGACAATGGAAATTCCGATCAAGTCCAACTTCCGCGAAGGTATGAAGATCCTTGAATATTTCATGGGTTCCCGTAGTTCGCGTAAGTCGCTGTCGGATACGGCTCTGCGTACCGCAGATTCCGGTTATCTGACCCGCCGTCTGGTGGATGTGTCGCAGGAAGTGATCGTCCGTGAAGAGTGCTGTGACGCCACCGAGGGCGAGTGGGTTTCCGAAATTGCCAATCCGGCCGATCCGCAGAACGCACTGGAAAGCCTGTCTGACCGGATCATCGGCCGTTATACTTTCGGCGAAGTGGTGGATCCCGCAACCGGCGAGGTGCTGGTGGCCGATAACACCATGATCTCCGAAGAGGACGCCAAAAAGATTGCCAAGGCCGGCCTCACACAGGTCAAGATCCGCAATCTGCTCAAGTGCCATGCCCGTCACGGCATCTGCGCGCATTGCTACGGTGCCGACCTTGCTTCCGGCAAGACGGTCAGCGTTGGCGAGGCGGTTGGTATCATCGCGGCGCAGTCTATCGGCGAGCCCGGTACGCAGTTGACAATGAGAACCTTCCACTCCGGCGGCGTGGCTGCTGCCAACATTACACAGGGTCTGCCCCGTGTGGAAGAACTTTTTGAAGCCCGTCCGCCGAAGAAAGCCGCTATCATCAGCGAACAGACCGGTAAAATTCTTTCGGTCGCACACGGCGAAAATGTCAATGTGCATGAAATCAGCGTGGTGGAAGACAGCACCGGCGAAATGCACAAGTATACCATTCCTTACGGAATGCAGATCGTGGTGCAGGAAGGCGACCATGTGGAGCGGGGTCAGGTTCTGACCGCCGGTGACAAGGCGCCTGCCGATATCATGCGGATCAGCGGTCTTGATAAGGTTTATGAGTATATCATCGAGGAAATCCAGAAGGTTTACCGTTCTCAGGGCGTGAGCGTTAATGACAAGCATGTGGAGATCATTGCCCGCCAGATGACCCGGAAGGTTCATGTGGAAGATGCCGGCGATACGGAACTGTTGCTGGGCACAACCATGGATGTGCTTGATTTTGAGGACATCAACCGGGATATCGAGGCACGCAATGCCGCCGGTGAACGGACCGATGCCGGAAAAGAACTTCAGCCTGCACGCGCCAGCCGTGTGTTGCTGGGTATTACCAAAGCGTCTCTTCAGACCGAGTCTTTCCTTTCCGCCGCATCCTTCCAGGAGACGACCAAGGTGCTTACCGAGGCTGCGATCAAAGGCAAGGTGGATCACCTGCTGGGTCTCAAGGAAAATGTCATTATCGGCAAGCTGATTCCTGCCGGTACCGGCATGGATTGTTATCACAATGTTCATGTAGAACCGACCGAAAAGGCCGCCGAACTTCCCGAATATTAAGGATTCCTTTCAGATGCCGCGCAATTGCGCGGCATCTTTTTTATTTTGCCTGCCCGGTTTGTGCCGGTTGGAAACGGAAAGAGAATTTTTTGCAGATAATAAGCACTGCCTTTATGCGACATACTTCACACCCAGTCCGGCGGTATAATAGGGCCGGGGTGAGAAAATGGAAAGAGAAGTATACGGAGATCTGCTGTTCTTTATCAATTTCTGCATGGATTTTCAATGCCTTTTCCTAAGCGCACGGTGTTTGCGTCGGCCGTTTTCACTGTGGCGCGGTGCTCTTTTCGCGGCTCTGGGAGCACTGTATGCAGTGGCGGCACTCTTTCTCCCGATTCATGGAGTCATGGCCTTTTTATTGGATCTGGGCGTTTGCCTTTTGATGTGCATCGGTACTTTCGCTGGAAAATCCGTGCGCCCACGCCAGATACTTTGGATCTTTCTGGTCTATTTTGGCGTTTCATTTGCCGTTGGCGGCGTCATGAGCGGCATGGCCGGCCTTCTTTCACATATAGAGGCACCGTTGGGGCAAAGCAAACTTCAGATCGGAAACGGCCTTTTTTATCTTCTCGCGGCACTGGCCGGACTGTCTACTTATTTTTGGGGCAGATATTGTAAGAAAAAAGGGCGTGAGACGCACGGTGAGTTGCGATTGGTTCTTCGGGGACGGGAAGTTTGCGCAGATTGTCTGTTTGACAGCGCCAATTTCTTAAAGGATCCTATTGGCGGGCGCCCGGTGGCTTTGCTTTCCGATCAGAAAGCAAAAGAAATTTTTCCGGCTTCCTTTCTGGAAGCGGCCAGGAACAGCGATCTGTCTGCTTTGCCACGCGAATTTTTAAATCGTGTAAGACCGGTGCCGAGCATCAGTGCCACCGGTGAAAAATTGCTCTTTGCCATTGCCCCGGACGCTGCCTATTTAAATGTCGGTCATGGCGAAAACCCCACCGATCTTCTGATTGCGCCCGCTTTTTCGGGGTTCGGTGAGTACGAAGTTCTACTTCCGGCGGCTGTAATGTAGAAAAAACGAAAATAAAAATGGAATATATTTGAGAAAAGGAGGAAAATATGTTTAAAAAACTGAAAAACTTTCTCCGCAGGCTTTTTCGGGCAAAAGGAGTCTATTATGTTAACGGTCCGGACCTCCTGCCACCGCCGCTTACACATGAGGATGAAGCAAAAGCCATTGCCGCCCTGCCGGAAGATGAAAAGGCCCGTGCCCGGTTGATTGAACATAATCTTCGCCTGGTGGTCTACATTGCGCGGCGCTTTGAAAGTACCGGCGTTGGGCTGGAGGATCTGGTTTCTATTGGAACGGTGGGCCTTATCAAGGCCATCAATACTTTTTCTCCCGAAAAGAATATCAAACTGGCTACCTATGCCTCCCGTTGCATCGAGAATGAGATCTTAATGTATATCCGAAAGAAAAACGCCCGGCGCGGCGAGGTCTCCATTGATGAACCGCTTCATGTGGACTGGGACGGCAACGAATTGCTCCTTTCGGATGTGTTGGGGAGCGAAGAGGACGGGGTGGGATTTGAACTGGAAAAAAAGGAAGAGCGCCGCGTCATCAACGAAGCGCTCCTGACGCTTTCTCCCCGGGAACGGCTAATTGTAGAGTTGCGTTTCGGATTTGCCGGGAAGAGGGAATTGACCCAAAAAGAAGTGGCGGATTCTCTTGGAATTTCTCAGTCGTATATCTCACGGCTTGAAAAGAAAATCATTGCGGAACTGAAAGAAAAAATTGCCGGGAAAATTTAAGCGGGATATTTGTGGGCATGACCGTTTCCGGCCGCCGAAGATTCAAATGATAAAACACATACATTTAAGGTAGAAAAAATGTACGGCAAGGAATTTTTCATGCGCGGTCTGCCTGCTAAAGAGCAGCGGTATTAAGGACTTGATTTGCGTGGAGCGCCGCCGGTTTTTCCTTGCGCGCGGTCGCCTTTCGTGGTCGCGTGCCATGGCGAGGGGTGAAGATTACATTGAATATAAAAGGCCGCCGTACGGCGGCCTTTTGAATTATTCATTTTTGAATGAATATATGCAGATGTAAACGGAGGCTTTTTGAGGGCGAGCAGAGGGATAGGAAGCGGATTTGACATAATAAGCCCAAAATAATGTGCAAAATTAACAAAAATACGTCCAATTTTGTGTTAAAACATACCGAATGCACAAAATGAAAGTTTTTTCAAAAAACCGCTTGACAAGTGAATATTTATGCGCTATAATGGGCACATCAAAAACATTCACCCCCTCAACAGAAAGGAAAACGAACATGAAAAAACTTCTTGCTTTTACGCTGGCCGCACTGATGGCGGTCGGTTGCATCTTCACTCTGGCATCCTGTAAAAAGAACAGCAGCGAACTGAAAGTAGTTGACATTCCCCTGACCGAAGAAAAATATGCTTTTGCTGTCCAGAAGGGCGACAGCGAAATGCTCGGAAAACTGAATGACTTTCTGGCCAAGATCCAGAGCAACGGCACTTTCAATGAGATCATGAATAAATATTTCGGCGACGGAAAGCCCGCGCCGGTTGCTTCCGCTGCCACGATGAAGACCGACGGCAGTCAGTTGATCGTGGCCACCAATGCCACCTTCGAGCCTTTCGAGTATCTGGAGGGCGCAAATTACTATGGCATTGACATGGAGATCATGAGTCTGTTTGCCGCGGAGCTCGGCAAGGAGCTTTACATTAACAACATGGATTTTGACGCGGTTTGCCTTTCGGTCTCGGCCGCCGGCGGTACTTATGAAGATGAAAACGGTCAGGTAAAAACGGTCAGCGGCGGCACTTGCGACGTGGCGGCGGCCGGTCTCACCGTGACCGAAACCCGGAAAGAATCGCTGGATTTCTCTTCCACTTATTACAGTGCTTCTCAAATGATCATTGTGGCCAAGGATGATACCACCTTTGATAACTGCAAGACCAAAGAAGATGTCGAGGCGATTCTCAACGGCTATGACAAGTCCGTCAAGGTCGGTGTGCAGAACGGCACGACCGGAAAGACCTACTGCGTGGGCGATGCCGGTGTGGAGGGCGGCTTTGGCTTTGCCGGATTCAAGTTTGAAACAGTCGGCTATACCAGTGGCGCGGTGGCCGCTCAGAATATCAAGACCGGCAATATCAAAATGGTCGTGATCGACGAGGGACCGGCCAAGGCAATTGTTGCAAAAATCAATGCCGCGGGCTGACCGCAGATGCAAAAAAGACGCGCAAGGCGGGAAATACCGCCTTGCGCCCTGTTGCTTTAAACTTCACGGATAAGGAACGAACATGAAAAAATTTTTCAAAAGACACCGGATCGATATGCTGACGCTCGGCGGCGTGCTGGCATTGATCGTTCTTTTGTGTGTGACGATTGCCAGACAATTCAACTTCGGCAAGAAGTGGGGCATTTTCTACAAATATTTTATTACCAACCGGGGGTACACCTTCCTTTTGCAGGGAATGAAAAACACCGCCATTATCGCGGTGCTCGGCCTTTCGATCGGAATCGTCATCGGCACGCTGATTGCCGTGGTCAAGGTGATCCCGCCTTATAAGCGTCTTACGCGCTATGCGCAACGCGTCTGCGGCGTCTACGTGGCCTTTTTCCGTGGCACGCCAATCGTGGTACAATTATTGGTCGGCTATTACATTCTTTTGCCGTTGCTTTCCCTTAAGCTTTCGCCGGTGGCCTCCTGCGTCATCATTTTCGGTCTCAACAGCGGCGCGTATATTTCCGAGATTATGCGCGGCGGTATTCATTCGGTCGATCCCGGTCAGCTGGAGGCGGCGCGCGCCGTCGGATTGCCCTTTCCGGTGGCCATGATGAAGGTGGTTGTTCCGCAGGCCGTAAAAAACATTCTGCCAACGCTGGGCAACGAGTTTATCGCACTTATTAAAGAGACCGCCGTGGTCGGTTATGTGGGCGCGGTGGATATCACAAAGGCCTTTCAGGATCTCGGCTCCAACTCTTACGAATTTATGATTCCGTATCTGGTGATGGCGTTCCTTTATATCGTCATTGTGGCCACCATTGCCTTCTTTATCAAACTGACCGAAAGGAGACTGGCCAGAAATGAAAGAAACTGAGGCGCTCATCAAGGTCAGGGGACTGACAAAAAAATTCGGCACGCTCACGGTGCTCTCGGGCATTGACGAGGATATTTACGATGGCGAAAAAATTGCCATTATCGGTCCTTCCGGCAGTGGGAAATCCACATTTCTCCGTTGCCTTAACTGCATGGAAGATCCCAGCGGCGGTTCGATTTTCTTTGAGGGGGTCGATCTGGCCGATATGCGTGTGAATATCAACACGCACCGTGAACATATCGGCATGGTTTTTCAGCAGTTCAATCTTTTCAATAACAAGACCGTTCTGGAAAATATTATGCTGGCTCCGGTTTATGTGGGCAAACGGGATCGAAAACATACCCGTCGCCTGATTTTCCGGACGAAAGTGGCCAACCTTTTCAGAAAAGAAAAGAAGCCCCTGCCGCCCGCACCGCAGACCCTTTCCGAAATCAAAGAAAAAGCCGAAAAGAAAGCAAAAGAACTTCTTGCCCGCATCGGCCTTCTTGAAAAAGCGGATGTTTATCCAAGCACGCTGTCCGGCGGACAAAAACAACGGATTGCCATTGCCCGCGCACTGGCCATGAATCCGAAAGTGATGCTTTTTGACGAGCCTACCTCGGCGCTTGACCCGGAAATGGTGGGTGAAGTGCTGGATCTGATGAAGCAACTGGCCGGTACCGGCATGACCATGGTGATCGTCACGCACGAGATGGGTTTTGCCCGAGAAGTGGCCGACCGTGTGCTTTTTATGGCCGATGGGGTCATTGCCGAAGAGGGCACGCCGGAAGAAATTTTCGGTGCGCCAAAGAGCGAACGGCTGAAAACTTTTCTTTCCAAAGTGCTTTGACGGCGGCAAAATTCCGCCGGGAAAATTTTCCGGCGGAATTTTTTGAAAACCCTTGACAAAGTGTGGGAAGGCGACTATAATATCACTAAACTGATGACACAGAAAAAAGACGGTTTCCTTTGTGAAAGCGAGCGGGGGAGGGTGAAAGCCCCGTGCAAAGCGCCGTGTAATATGGGCTGTGGAGGGCGGTGTGAAATGCGCCGACGCTGTGCTCGTTACGCACAGGGATATGACAGTATCCCCAAAGGGCCGAAAGGCTGAAACAAGGTGGCACCGCGAAGATTTTCTTCGCCCTTGAACGAATTTTGCGTTCGGGGGCGTTTTTTGTTTCCCCCGGAAAGGAGAAAAGTATGAACATTCCCTACAAAATCTACCTGAACGAATCCGAAATGCCCACCGCATGGTATAATCTTCGCGCGGATATGAAGAAAAAGCCCGCGCCGCTCCTGAATCCCGCCACCGGCGAACCGATGACGCTGGATGAACTTTCTCATGTTTTCTGCCGGGAGTTGGCCGCACAGGAGTTGAACGATACCGACCGGTTCATTCCGATTCCGGATGAAATCCGGGATTTTTACCGGATGTATCGTCCCTCTCCCCTGATCCGTGCGTATTGTCTTGAAAAAAAGATGGGTACGCCCGCTAAAATCTACTATAAATTTGAGGGCAACAACACCAGCGGTTCACACAAACTCAATTCGGCCATCGCGCAGGCCTACTATGCCAAAAAGCAGGGGCTTCGCGGGGTCACCACCGAAACCGGCGCAGGGCAGTGGGGTACGGCGCTGTCCATGGCCTGCTCCTATTTCGGGCTGGACTGTCATGTTTTCATGGTGAAGTGTTCCTATGAACAAAAACCTTTCCGCCGGGAAGTGATGCGCACCTATGGCGCGGATGTCACGCCGTCCCCGTCCGATAAAACCGAAGTCGGTCGTCGGATTCTTGCCGAGTTTCCCGGAACGACCGGCAGTCTCGGTTGCGCCATTTCGGAGGCGGTGGAGGCCGCCACCACGCGCGAAGGTTACCGTTATGTGCTGGGCAGTGTGCTTTCACAGGTGCTTCTTCACCAGAGCGTGATCGGACTTGAAAGCAAAACCGCGCTTGATAAATACGGCGTCAAACCGGATATCATCATCGGCTGTGCGGGCGGCGGTTCCAATCTGGGCGGTCTTATTGCCCCCTTTATGGGCGAAAAACTGCGCGGGGAGGCCGATTATCGGTTCATTGCGGTCGAGCCCGCCAGTTGCCCCAGTCTCACGCGCGGTTCGTATGTTTATGATTTCTGCGATACCGGAAAGGTCTGCCCCCTGGCAAAAATGTACACACTGGGCAGCGGTTTCATCCCCGCACCCAATCACGCGGGCGGACTTCGCTATCACGGTATGAGTTCGGTGGTTTCCGAACTGTATGACGAGGGGCTTATGGAAGCCCGGAGCGTGAAGCAGACCGATGTATTTGCCGCCGCCGAGTATTTTGCCCGAATCGAGGGAATCCTCCCCGCGCCCGAAAGTGCGCATGCCATCCGGGTCGCCATGGACGAAGCGGAAAAATGTAAGGAAACGGGTGAAGAAAAGACCATTTTGTTCGGTCTCACCGGCACCGGATATTTCGACATGTATGCCTATGAAAAATTCCACGACGGCAAAATGAGCGACTATATCCCCACCGATGCCGACATTGCCAAAAGTCTCTCGGATATTCCGGTTTTACCCGCAAAAAACTCTTGACATCCGGGCACAAAAGGGCTATACTTTTTTTAGATGAACAGCGGATATGCTCCGCGGAAAGAGGCAGACAATGCGGGTATTGTTAACAGGCGGTGCCGGATATATCGGCACGCATACAGTGGTTGAAATGGAAAATGCCGGGCACGAGGCGGTGGTGGTTGATAATTATGTCAACAGTTCGCCGAAAGCCATGGAACGGGTGGAGAAAATTCTGGGGAAGAAGGTGCCCGTTTACGAGGCGGATGTCGCGGACGAAGCGGCGCTTGACCGGATTTTCGCGGCCGAAAAGATTGACGCGGTTGTGCACTTTGCGGGTCTTAAGGCCGTGGGCGAATCGGTCCGGAAACCCTTGGAATATTATAAAAACAATCTGGATTCCACCTTTTCGCTTTTGCGCTCGATGGAAAAAGCGGGTGTGCACAAGCTGATTTTTTCCTCCTCTGCCACAGTTTACGGCACCCCGGAAAAATGCCCCATTACCGAGGATATGCACACGGGCGATTGTTCCAACCCTTACGGATGGACCAAATTCATGATCGAGCAGATTTTAAAGGATTATTGCCATGCGCATCCGGAGATGCAGGTCATTCTGCTTCGGTATTTCAATCCCGTTGGGGCACATAAGAGCGGCCTGATCGGGGAATCACCCAACGGAATCCCCAATAATCTCATGCCCTATATCACTCAGGTGGCGGTCGGAAAACTGAAAGAACTTTCGGTGTTCGGCAATGATTATCCCACGCCGGACGGCACGGGCGTGCGGGATTATATCCATGTGGTCGATCTGGCGCGGGGACATGTGGCGGCGCTGGGTTACAACAAACCCGGTGTGGGTGTTTTCAATCTCGGCACGGGTATCGGATACAGCGTGCTGGATATGGTCAATACCTTCAGCCGCGTCAATGGCGTACCGGTGCCGTATCGTATTGCGCCCCGCCGTCCGGGCGACATTGCCGCATGTTATGCCGATTCTTCGCTGGCCGGGAAAGAGCTGGGCTGGAAAGCCGAGCTGACGCTTTCGGATATGGTACGGGATTCCTGGAACTTCCAGTTGAAGAACCCGAACGGATACGAAGACTGAAAAAAGCGGTTCCTTTGGCGGATGACCCTTTTTAAAACGCCTCCCTTGCATTTTTTCGCAGGGAGGCGTTTTGGCGCTTCGTGCATTCTGCCCCCGGAAGGCGGCGTTTTTTTATTAAAATTGCCTCTTGCATTTTCTACATAAATATGATAAAATATATATAAACAATATTTGATTATTATATGTAGAAATTTAACACAAAGGGGGCGCGCCATGTTTGCAGTCGGTGAATATATTGTGTACGGGACAAATGGTATCTGCCGGGTGGAAGGGATCGGCCCCGCTCCTTACGATAAGAGTGATACGCGTGTTTTTTATCTGCTTGTTCCGGTGAATAATCCGCTTTCCTCCACCATTTATACGCCGGTGGATAACCGGCGCGTTCCCATGCGCCGCCTGATGACGCCAACGGAAATTGAGGCGCTTATTGCCGAAATGCCGCAAATTGAGACTCTGACGGTTCCCGTGGAAAAGCAAAGAAGAGATATTTACCGCGGCACGCTGATGGAACTGCGCCCCAGGGGTTATGTGCAGATCATCAAGACCGTGCACCGCCGCCGCGCCGAACTGACTGCGGCACACAAACATTTTCCGGTGACGGATCTTGAATACGGTCGCCTGGCCAAACATCTGCTTTTCAGCGAGTGCGCCCATGTATTGGGGTTGAGTGAAGACGCCATAGAACAGTATATTGAAGATCGTCTGCCACAGGCAAAATAAAAGTCCGCGCGAAATCCGCGCGGATTTTTTCTTTCCTTTGTTGACAAACCTGTCGGAAAAGGGTAAAATAAAAAAGAATTGAAAAAAGGGGGGAAGAATATGCTGACTCAGGCACAAAGCGAATATAAGCGTCTGACTTTGCGGCTCGGTTTTACCATGCTTTTGTTTGTCGGCCTCTTTTTCGGATACAGCATGCTGATGCCGGCATTGCAGTTGCTTTTTACCCTGACCTTAAAAAATGCCGTTCTTTCGGATATCCTGTATGAGATTGTTTACGGGCTTCTCTATGCCGCTTGTTTTGCGTTGCCGGTTTACTTTTTCCGCCTGATTTCACCGGAGAACCGTTCTTTCCATGTCAGGACCGAATGGAAACTGCCGTCCTTTGCGCCGCTTTATATTTTTGCGGGAATTGCCGTTATTATGGTGGCGGCTTACCTGAACGCCTATTTGCTGGAGATCTTTCATTACAATGATTTCATCGGCGAGCTGACGGACGAATCGTACACGCAGAATTATCAGCTTATTTTGGCCTTTTTCACCACTGCTGTGGTGCCCGGCTTTGTGGAGGAGTTCCTTTTCCGGGGACTGATTCTGGAAAAACTGCTTCCGTATGGCCGCGAAACGGCCGTCATCTTCAGTGCGCTTTTGTTCGGTCTTATGCATCAGAACGCAGGGCAGTTCCTGTATGCTACGGTTGCAGGGCTGGTGCTCGGCTACCTTTATGTCATCACACGCAGTATCTGGTGCGGCGTGCTGCTGCATTTTTCAAACAATTTCTTTTCGGTGCTGATGGGAGCGCTTTCCGAGCGTTTATCCGGAGCGACCGGAAATGCGGTGACCTATCTGATTGATTTTGCGGTGATGGCCGTTGGGTTTACGGCGGCCGTTTTCCTCCTTTTCCGGGTAAAGGACAACCGTCTTGAGGCCCAGCGGAGCGGTTGTTTCGGGCGTTCTCTGCCGCTTCATCCGGATGCGGGCACGGTCGAACTCCCCTGGCGCGACCGTGTGCGGCTCTTCTTCCCCTATTCAATGATCATATTCACCGTGATCGCCTGCCTTGAAATGGGCGGTTATCTTCTTATGGCTGTTTTAAGGTAAGGACGCGCCGTGTGTAAAAAATTTGAAGAAACCGATTTGTTTTATATGAATCTGGCTCTTTGCGAAGCAAGACAGGCCGCCAAAGAGGGTGAAACGCCGGTGGGTGCGCTGGTGGTGCGGGAAGGACGCGTGCTTGCCGCCGCCCATAACCGGCGGGAAGCCCTGCGGGATATCGGCGCCCATGCCGAAATGCTGGCGCTCTCAGCTGCCGCGAAAGAAACGGGCGACTGGCGGCTTTCCGGCTGTACGCTTTATGTTACGATGGAACCCTGTCCGATGTGCGCCGGGGCGCTACTGGCCGCCCGCGTTTCCCGGGTGGTGTACGGCGCGCCAGACGCCGTGGCGGGCGCCATGGGAAGCGTGGTCAACCTGCCGCGGTTTCCGCTGGGTGCGCACCCCGTTGTGGAGGGCGGATTGCTGGCAGAGGCGAGCCGGGCGCTCCTTCGGGATTTTTTTGTCCGGAAAAGGGAAGAAAAGAAAAACAGACCGGAAAAATGCGAATGCCTGACCGATCTGCAAACTACAAAAAAGGATAATAAACAAGAAAAATGATACCTGCGCTTATTCTCTTCGCGGTTACTTATGTGCTCATGCTGATATTCGGCAAATACCGCCCCTGCATTGCGCTGACTTCAGGGCTGGTATTTATCTGCACCGGAATGTTGCCGCTTGAAAAAATTCTTCCGTCCATTGATTTCAATGTTCTGCTCATGATCATCGGGACCATGGGACTGGTGGCGCTTTTTACCGAGAGCCGGATGCCGATGCTCCTTTCCGACCTGATTATGGAGCGTGTGCCCAATGTCAAATGGGCGGCCGTGGCGCTTTCGCTTTTTGCCGGCGTCATTTCGGCTTTTGTGGATAATGTGGCCACAGTGCTGATGATTGCCCCCATTGGCCTTTCCATCTGCCGGAAGCTGAAGGCCAATCCCGTTCCGTTCATCATTTCCATCGCGGTTTCTTCCAACCTGCAGGGCGCGGCCACGCTGGTGGGGGATACCACCGCCATTATGCTCGGTTCTTCGTTGCAGATGAGTTTTGCGGACTTTTTCTGGTATCACGGCCGGCCGGGGATGTTTTTTATGGTGGAACTGGGGGCTTTGCTCTCGGCACTCATCCTTTTGTTCATTTTCCGGCGCGAGAACGCCCCGGTGGAGCGGCAAGGCGAACGCACGAAAGTGACCGATCCCGTGCCCACCGTTCTGCTTTCGCTTTCGCTTGTCTGCCTGATTGCGGTTTCCTTTATTCCGGAAAAACCGTCTGTTACCAATGGAGCCATCTGCTGTGCGCTTTTTGCGGTCGGTCTTGTGTATAAACTCCTTCGGACCCGCCGCTTGCCCTCGCTGTTGCCCACACTGAAAGAAATTGATTTTATCACCATCGGCATGTTGGTCGGGCTCTTTCTCATGATCGGCGGCATTGCCGAACAGGGCGTGATTGATGCGGCGGCTTCTCTCCTTTCCCGCGTGGGCGGCGGAAACGCGTTTGTCCTTTATACGCTCATTGTCTGGGGTTCGGTGGTCATTTCGGCTTTCATTGACAACATTCCCTATGTGGCCACCATGCTCCCGGTGGTGGCGGGGCTTTCCCCGGTGCTGGGGATGGACCCCACGCCGCTTTATTTCGGGCTTCTTTCGGGGGCCACGCTGGGCGGGAACTGCACGCCCATGGGTGCTTCCGCCAATATTACCGGCATCGGCATTCTTCGCCGGGAAGGTTATGAGGTTAAAAACCGTGATTTCTTCCGCATCGGCATCCCGTTCACGCTGGCGGCCGTCATCCCGGTCTATATTTTGATTTGGATCTGTTTCGGAATATAATTTTTGCAAGTTTCTCTTGACAAACTTGCAAAAAAGTGCTACAATACCCTATACACGAAGGGGCAACGGCGTCCGCGTGCATTTTTTGCACGCAGGAGCCGCCTTTCTTTTTTGGGAGGAATCGGTTATGAAACGAGAAGGCGAAGTCCGGATTCCGGCCGGATGTGCCATTGCCGGAGTTTTTTCCCGTTCGGGGGAGCGGATACCGGGCGATCTGGTGGTCCGGGCTATGCGCGTCATGCACGAGCGCTCCAACGGTCTTGGCGGCGGGTTTGCCGGATACGGGATTTATCCGGAATATAAAGATTTTTACGCTTTTCATGTTTTTTATGATGACAGGGAAGCACGCGCGGAATGTGAAAAATATCTGGATGAAAAATTTGAGATCATCAATCTTTCCAAAATCCCGGTGCGCAAAAGCCCGAAAATCAAAGACGAGCCGCTCATCTGGCGCTACTTTCTCACACCCAATCACAATCTTCTGCGGGACAGCCACCTTCACGAGCGGGAATATGTGGCGCGCAGTGTGATCTATATCAACACGGCGGTAAAGGGCGCCTATGTTTTTTCCAGCGGGAAAAACATGGGCTCTTTCAAGGCGGTCGGCTTTCCGGAGGATGTCGGGGATTATTACCGGCTGGAGGAATATGCCGGTTATTCCTGGACGGCGCACGGGCGCTATCCCACCAACACTCCGGGTTGGTGGGGCGGCGCGCACCCGTTTTCATTGCTTGATTTTTCGGTGGTGCACAACGGGGAGATTTCCTCATATGATGCCAACCGTCGTTTTATCGAGATGTTCGGCTATAAATGCTCACTCCTGACCGACACCGAGGTCATTACTTATATTTTTGATTATCTTCTGCGCAAAAAGGGCCTGACGCTGGAGGAAGCGGCGG
>ERZ779888.227-NODE-227-length-72677-cov-8.429209_pt1 | contig 72677 bp, 67 predicted proteins | sample MGYA00511245_ERZ779888 | MGnify/ENA primary metagenome ERZ779888 (study PRJEB29588, sample SAMEA2155255) | human gut metagenome | biome: human gut; feature: human-associated habitat; material: faeces | place: Denmark | collected 2008/2010 ...
TATTTATCCCTTCTTTTCTGCCTTTTCCCTCTTATATTTAAATTAAAAAAACAGGTATCTCACCTGTTTTCTTCATATTCAAAATATATTATTTTTTAAAAACTAAAATGGCTTTTGCACTCAATGTTATAGTTGTTGACACCAAAGCATAACCTTCTTGCTCCATATCATTACATTTTTCTTCAATCTTTTTTGCCATTTTCTTTGCAACTGGTGTGTATTCTATTACTTCTGTTTTGTACATTCTATTCTCCTTATTTCGTTTTCTCATCAACCATTTTATCACAATTTCTCTCATCTTGCCAAATTTTTCCATTAACAAACTGAGTAAGAGCCATTGTAAACGCCTGTTTGTTCAAATCTATACGAGTTATTTTATCATGTGTCAAAAGTCCAATTCCACCTGTTGAACTTCTTAAATCTGTCTCATGAAAAATGTTATCCATAACACTTGCAAGAGTTTTCTCTTTAATATCATTTACATATTTTTCAGGAACTGGAAAACTGGCACTCATACCTGTGCTTATGTTTCCATTTCTATCACTGATAACTGAAACATTTGTAATATACCAATGTCCAAAGTTGTTTACCATTCCTGATTCTACCGCCATAAACAAATCAGCCTCAATACCATTTTCTTTAGCAATCTTCATTGCATTTTTTACACGATTGTATGCGCCAACATAAGTTTCATCATTGATTGGTTGGTCGCTTACTTCAGATGGAGCATTTACCCCTTCAATTTCGACATTTTCAAAATAGTTTTCAAGTGCTTGTTTTGCACCATTGATTTTCCCTGGATTTTTAGTTCCTATAATTACTTTCATTTGTTTTCTCCTTATTGATAAATTTATAATTTTTATAAAATCTGCTGTAAAATAAAAACCTCCTTATGCTAACAACAATAAAACACAGCAAAGAAATATTGTATGTGTTATTGCCATTCATAAGAAGATTTTTTCAAATATTCCCACAATTTACCAATCTGGAATGGACATACGAGATTGTTAGTCATATATTAACATAAAACCAACAAAAAGTCAATATTATTTTTCAAATTTCCAAAACCATAAATATTTATCCTTTCTAAAGAGCAATTGTCTAAAAAGATTAATAAGTCTTGATATTTGGATGTTTTTTCTTAATCTCTTTCAAACAGAAGTTAACACTTTGCTCCAAACTTTGATGTGTCGTATCCACTATTATGCTGTCAGGCATAACAGTAATCGCTCCATGCTCTCTGTGTGTATCTTTATAATCTCTTTCTCTGAGTTCGTTCAAAATATCTGCAAATTCAACTTGATTTCCAAGTGCAAGTTGCTGTTCAAAACGTCTTTTTGCTCTTACATTTTCATCTGCAGTGCAGAAAAATTTAAAGTCTGCATTTGGCAAAACAAAACTTCCAATATCTCTTCCTTCCATAACCAAATCGTTATTTCTAGCAAAATTTCTTTGCAAATTTAAAACTTTTTCTCTTATGCAAACAAATGGCGAAAGTTTTGCAGAAAGAGCACTCGTTCTTTCAGTTCTCAAAAATGGTGTATAATCAATACCATTAACAAAAACATGTTCAACACTATCAATAAACTCTACTTTAAGATTTATTTGCTCTGCAAACTCTTCAACATATTCTTCAGAAATCTTGTTTTCGTCACATTTCATATAATCAAAAGCACATGCTACACCCCTATAAATTGCCCCAGTATCAAATACTTTAAATCCAAGTTTTTTTGCCAAGGCTCTCGCAATAGTGCTTTTCCCACTGCAAACATAACCGTCAATAGCAATGTTGAGTTTTGATTTTTGTCCAACTTTATCTTCTATCACCTTCAAACAATAATCAACCGTTTGCTCAAAATTCATATTTGAATTGTCAACAATAACACTTTCTTCTGTTGGTGTCAAAGGAGCAACCGGTCTTGTTGTATCTCTCAAATCACGCTCTTGAAGTTCTTTCAAAACATCATCAAGTGTGACACTTTCGCCTTTAGCCAAAAGCTCTTGATAACGTCTTTTCGCCCTTACTTTTTCTTCTGCAGTCAAGAAGATTTTTACATTTGCATTTGGCATAACATAAGTAGCAATATCTCTTCCTTCCATAACACAATCATTGTCAGTCGCAAATTTCTTTGCAATAGCAAGATACATTTTTCTTACTTCTGGAAAAACAGAAATTTTTGAAGCAAGTTGTCCCACTTCTTCATTTCTCAAGAAAGCAGTAATATTTTCGCCATTGACAATGACATTTTGCACATCACCCACAAACTTAACTTCAACTTTTGTCGTTTTCAAAAAGTTATGAATAGACTTCTCTGTCATTTCCCCCAAATTTGATTTATTATAAACATATCCAAGTCCTCTAAAAATAGCACCTGTATCCAACATTCTAAAATTCAATCTTTTTGCCAATTCTTTTGCCAAAGTAGATTTTCCACTTCCACAAAAACCATCAATAGCAATGTTAATCATCTTCCCACCTCTTAGGACTATTTTACAACAAATTTGGAATTAGACAAAGCAATTTGACAAAAAAGCCAACAAATATAAAAAATTCATTACAAAACAAATCAAACAGAAAAGATAAGAAGTAATTATAAAAAAACTACCCTCACAAATTGAAAGTAGCAAAAATTTAACATGGTGGGCAGGGATGGATTCGAACCATCGAAGACATAGTCGACGGATTTACAGTCCGTTGCATTTGGCCGCTCTGCAACCTACCCAAAGCGGAGAGATTTTTGTTAAAACCTCTTAAAAAAATGGAGCTGGCGAAAGGAATCGAACCTTCAACCTGCTGATTACAAGTCAGCTGCTCTACCATTGAGCCACGCCAGCACATTTATATGTTTCGTGCCCAAGGTGGATAATTCCACCCCAGTCACTATTGATGTCCCAGTAGTCTCCCACGCAAGAGTTTTACACCACTTCGACACCTATTGGTGCCCAAAGGTGGAATCGAACCACCGACACAGGGATTTTCAGTCCCTTGCTCTACCGACTGAGCTATCTGGGCAAATGGCGACTCGGAAGGGGCTCGAACCCTCGACCTCTAGCGTGACAGGCTAGCGTTCTAACCAACTGAACTACCGAGCCAAAAGTCGTCATTTTTCGCAAGACTATTTGAGTCTAACATATTATCGGTCATTTTTGCAAACGATTACACCAAAAAATTCAAAATATTTTTTGGTGGGCCTTCACGGACTCGAACCGCGGACCAACCGGTTATGAGCCGGTCGCTCTAACCAACTGAGCTAAAGGCCCAAAAATCTTGCCAGTAAATTGCAAACAAAGTTTGCTGGTCGGGGTGGAGGGTCTCGAACCCCCGACCTCACGGTCCCAAACCGCGCGCTCTACCAACTGAGCCACACCCCGAAAATTCACGCTTGCTCAAACATTTTATTATAAATAAATTTGTTTGTCAAGAAAATTCGCAAATTTTTTCAGAATTTTTAAATAAAAACATCTTCATCCGCAACATGTTGCACAAACGTAAGGTATCTTTTTGCCGTATCAACACCAATTGGAGCAAAATAATGATAAGTTACACAGACATTAAAACCAAACTTTTTAACCAACCCCAAACTGTGCACATGTCCAAACAAAGTAAAACAATCTTTTGCATGGTCTGTAGGTCTATGAGTCAAATACACTCTCTCGCCCAAGATTTTTTCATCAAGATAGATTCCTTTCTTTATAACATCGGCAAATCCAAGGTCCATAAGCTTTTTTCTAAAACCTTCAAAATCTTTACCGTAGTCATATTCTTCATAATTCCCACAAATAAGTCTAACTTTTCCATTAAGTCTTTTAATAATATTATAGTCGCCAAAATCTCCCAAGTGATAAACAATATCATTTGTGCCAACCTTATTGTTCCAGCGTTTTATAAGTTCTTCATTCATTTCTTCAACCGTTTTGAAAGGCACGAGATGTTTTTTTATCTTGCTTTCATGTCCAAAATGCGTGTCAGAAGTGAAAAAAATGTTTGGTTTTAGATAAAAATTTTCTGCATTATTAATTGATTTCATAAAATCAATCCAAACGCCATTGTTTTGAGGTGCTTTAACAACATAAGTCACCTGTCTATCTTCGGCAATCTTAACTTTTTTGTCTTTAACAAAGATATTTGCAGCCAATTTTTTAGTTACGAACTCTTTTTTGTTCAAAAGATAAGCCACAGGCCCAATATCATATATAGTTTTTATTCCCATATTCTCTTCTGTAAACCTAAACTTCCCAAACAAAGAATTAAGATATTTCGTAACATTATTGCTTTTGATATTTTTTCCAAATTCATAAGTGGATGTAACAAATGTTCTCGCAATATAAGTAGGGAAAATCGTAAAATCCGCTTTACTTGAAATAACTTCATTAAAAGCAACAATATCTTTTTTATAATTCAAATCTTCAAACTTATCAAGGAAAACATTGTCTGTTCCCAACCAAACAATTTTGATTTTTGATGCTATAGAAGGCTTAATTCTCAAAGCCATAGCGACATTTGTCAATGTTCCCAAACAACATACATAGAATGACGAATGTTCTTTTGCAAGTTGAATAATTTTTTCAACTGCAGGATTTGTATCATTGTATCCAGCACTTAAAAAGTTGTCACATCCAAGATACACAAAAGGATTTTCGCTGTCATGCTTCATTCCAAACAATCTCATAATGCGATAGGTTTCATTCTTACTGTCGATAAGTCCATCTCTTATATCAGTGTTTTTCTGCCATTCAACTTGAAATGGTGCAACCGTAACACCCAAAACATCAAAATCATTTTGGCGTGAAAAAGCATATGCCAAAGCAAATTGGTCATCTATTTCATTTGCGACATCGCTGTCAATCAAAACTTTAATTTTATTTTTCATTCTTCACTTTCTTCCTTTGCATGTTTATGAGTATATCATACAAAAAGCAAATTTACCAAACATTAAAAAACAAAAACATACATTTTGTTTCTAACTTTCCAATTTCTTTCGCAAATTCTCCAAAATTTTGTTTTCCAGTCTAGAAACTTGAACTTGCGACACACCCAAACGCTTTGCAATCTCGCTTTGTGTCTTGTCATAAAAATATCTCATCAAAATGATTTTCTTATCTCTCTCTTCAAGTTTGTTTATAATGTCTTTAAGTGCAAATTTGTCTACAAAATCTTCGTTTTCCTGTCCATCAAATCGATCAATAATCGTCAATCCATCTTCATCGCCATCTTCAAATGGAGTATAAAGAGAAACAGGCATTTTTGCCGAATCCATAGCCATAACAACATCTTGTTCATCAATTTTGAAATGTTCAGCAATCTCCAAAATTGTAGGTTTTCGAGAATTATCAATGAAAAACTCATCAACAAACTTGTTGATTTTCAAATTCAGTCCTTTTATTGCTCTTGAGACCTTAACCGCCCCATCATCACGCATAAAACGCTTGATTTCTCCAACAACCATAGGCACGACATAAGTAGAAAATTTGACATTAAACGAACAGTCAAAGTTGTTGATTGCCTTCAAAAAACCCATACAACCCAACTGATAAAGGTCGTCATTTTCAATCCCCTTACCTTTAAACCACCTTATCACGCTTTTTATCAATGGAGAATTTTCATTAACAAGCGTCTCTTTCGCATTTTCATCGCCAGATTGAGCCTTTTTAATCAGTTCAAGAGTTTCTTCTTGCCCAAGCACCTAAACCACCTTGTCACAAGAGACAGAATTCAACTTTTTAGTCATTCTAACACTCGTTCCAAATGAATTGCTTACCACTTGCACATCGTCCATAAAACTTTCCATTACAGTAAACCCCATACCAGAGCGTTCTGCTGAAGGTTTTGATGTATAGAAAGGTTCACGCGCTTTGACAACATCTTTAATTCCAACCCCTTTATCCGCAACAGTGATGGTGACCAAATCGTCTTCTAGTTCGCATCTCAAAATGACATCGCCTTTGACCGAAGTCGGATAAGCGTGAACAACGCAATTTGTCACAGCTTCTGAAACAGCAGTTTTAATATCTGTAATTTCATCAACAGATGGATTGAGTTGAACACAAAAAGATGCCACACAAACACGTGCAAACCCCTCATTAACGGATAAAGCCTTAAATGTAACTTCCATAAAATTTGAATATTTCATAAAAACTCCTTATGTTTAAACAATTTTGGGCATAATGTCATAAAGCCCAGTGATTTTAAAAATTCTTTCAGCATGCGAAGATGGATTTGCAATATAAATAGGAATATTTTTATCTTTCATTCGTTTATATCTTCCAATCAAAACACCAATTCCAGTAGAATCCATAAAATCCAGTTCCGAAAGGTCAATAATAATTTTCTTAAAAGTTGGTTTATCAAACATGTCATCCAAAGTAATTCTTGTGTAATTGGCAGAATGTTCGTCAAGTTCGCCACACAACAAAACATACATCACACCATTATGAACACGACTTTTTACTTGCATAAAACTCTCCTTTCACGACAAAAGAATAACACACGAAAAATGACTAAAAAAAAGAACAATCGCCGAAATTGCTCCAATTTTGTCAAACAAAACATCCAAAACCACACCTCACACACATTTAGTGATTTTGGAATATAATGCGGTAGTATGCAATGCATACTACACTGTATTTTGTGTATTATGCAATTTGCATAATACAAAATAGATATAAATTTTAAAACAAAGCCACATATATTTTGTCTTAAAAATGTTTTGAGATAATATTTATATATGCTATAATCTAAATATAATATTGACTTATACAAAACAAGAAAAGGAAGCAAAATGAACAAAGAAAAAATAAATCTTATTATCGACACCGACCCAGGAGTTGATGACGCTATAGCAATAATGTATGCCATAAAAAGCAATAATTTCAACATTCAACTTTTATCATCAGCCGGAGGGAATGGACCAATTGAGAACATCACACAAAATGCTATCCATCTTGCAGAAATGTTTCATCAAGAAATTCCAGTTGCACAAGGCTCTTCCTCCCCTCTAGTTAGACCAGCACACTACGCCACAAAGCAACAAGGGAAGTTTGGACTTGGAAATTACAACTACAACAGAAAAAAACTTAAACACAAGCCAGTTGAAAAGGAAGCATGCGATGCAATTTACGAAACACTCACGCAAAACCCAACAAAAACAACCATCGTTTCTATTGGGCCAATGACAAACCTTGCAAAAATGATTCAAAAGCACCCTGATTGCAAAAAGCATATCAAGCAAATCATTTTTGAAAGTGGCACAAAAGAAAAAATTTATGGAAGACCATACAAATCATTCAATGTTGGCTACGACCCAGAAGCAGCAGAAGTTGTTTTCAAGAGCGGAATAAAACTCGTTATGATTCCAATGGAACTTGGACATTTTGCATATCTCGATCATAACGACATAAAACGTTTCAAAAAAACAAACAAGATTGGTAAAATTTATGCCAAAATGTTCAAAGGATACAATGATTATCACGTTGGAAAACTTGGAGCAGCTGTTCATGATGTTTGTGCAATATATTATCTTACCCACCCAGAATATATCAAAACCGAAAAAGCTTTTATTGAAATTAAGTATTACAAAACAGATACAGAAAATTTCGGTTATGTTGACATAGATTTTGATAAAAAGCCAAACGCTACAGTTTGTGTTGACCTTGACATAAATATGTTTAAATATGACCTATTTAAAGCATTAGAGGACTGCAACGATTTAAAATAAGATAACTTTACAAACAGCAAAACATTAAAAAAATTGGAGATTTTTATGAACATTCCAAAAAAGAAAATTTACAGCAATGGCGCAACCTTAATTTTTAAACACAGAAAAAGAAAATGTACATCAGTAGTCGCAGGATTTGCATTTGGCTCAAACAGAAACAATTATCCAGAACCTACCGCCCATTTTTGCGAGCATATGTTTTTCGTCGAAACGGAAAACCGTTCAAAAGAAACACTTAAACAAGATATGTTAAACACATTCTCAATGAAAAATGGTAGAACAAATCCATTCTACACAGAAATTGACTTTTGCCGCTCAAACAAAGTTCTTGAAGAATGTTTTGCACTCTCAAGTGATATGCTTTTAAACACGAAATATGAGACAAAATTCATTAATTCCGAAAAAGGCGTCATAAAACAAGAATTGGTAAGGAAACTCAACAACCCAGATGCTTTATCATATTACACATTGCTCCGAACAACAACTTCAAAAGACATCAAAAACTCTCTTACTTTAGGAAATGAAGACGAAATTGAAGCTATCACAGCAAAAACTCTAAAAAAATTTAGAGATGAAACATTTATCTCTCAAAATTTTGTCATTTCTATTGAGGGCGGGATTTCCTTTTTAAAAGCAAAACACCTCGCCGAAAAGTATTTCATCAAAAAACTCAAATCAAACCCATCATACCCCGTTGATCAATCTATAATATTTAAACAAACAAGAGAAGGCAATTTGAATATAGAAAATTACCCATTCAAAAAGTCTATTTGCAGAATCGCAATTAAAATCAATCAAGAATTTGAATCTCAACTAACAGAAAAATCCGCACAAATGTTTTGCAATATTTGCAATGGAATAAACGGGAAACTTCTTGGTGCTTTGAGAGAAAATGGATTGGTTTACAGCGCCGGACTTGGCTACAATCCAACCCCAAAACAAAATATGCTTCATTTCAACTTTTCATGTTCAACAGAAAATGTAAACAAAGTAATTAATGAAACCGGAAAATGCTTTGAAGAATTTAGAACAACACTTGTTGAAGAAGAACTCATCAAACAGATTAAGAAAAACGAAAAACTTTTAAAAGATGAAATGATGTCTAAAATCTATCCATCAAACTTGTTTACAAATTATCTTGCTTTTGGTGACAGAATTTTTTCTAAAAAACATCGCAAAACCGATAAAAAGATTTTTGATTCACTCACCCCAAACGATGTTCAAGACTTCTGTAAAATGGTATTAACAAAGCCCGAAAACATATATGTTGCAATATTAACTGATGGTTCAGAAAAAGATTTCTACACCTATGAAGAAATGCAAAAAATCTTGACTTCAAAACCACAAAAGAAGAGACAAGCAAAAAAGGTCACAAAAACTCCTACAGATATGCAATGCTCACAAAACAAAACACTCAAAACAAAAACCAGCGAGAAAAACAAAAGAAAACTTTAAAAGTAAAATAAATCAAAATTTTAAATCATTAGACAACAAAAAATACACCCATAACGGGTGTATTTTTTAACACAAAATCAAATTAATAATTATTTATTCTAAAATTACTTAAGTTCCAAAACAGCGCCAGCTTCTTTAAACTTAGCTTCAAATTCTTTAGCTTGAGCAGCAGCAACGTTTTCTTTAACCATTTTTGGTGCTCCGTCAACGATAGCTTTAGCTTCTGAAAGTCCAAGACCTGTAACTTCTCTAACTACTTTGATAACAGCGATTTTGTTTGCACCAACTTCTTTCAAGAAGAGGTTAAATTCGCTCTTTTCTTCTGCAGCTGGAGCAGCAGCTCCGCCTGCAACTGGAGCAGCAGCAACTGCAACTGGAGCAGCAGCGCTAACACCAAATTCTTCTTCCAAAGCCTTAACGAGCTCTGAAACTTCAACGATTGTCAATGTTTTAATTTCTTCTACAATATTTTTAATATCAGCCATTTTAATTTATCTCCTTTTAAAAACTTTTACTTATGCGATTTTTTTGATTAAGTTTGAAAACCAAACTATTTTGTTGCAACCGCATTCAAAGCAACAACAAGCCCACGAGTTGGGGCTGAGAGAACTCTGCACAAACTTGAAGCAGTATTGTTCAAAGTTCCAAGAAGTTTTGCAATCAACTCTTCCTTTGATGGGAGTTTTGCAAGTGCTTCGATGTTGTGAGCGTCAACGCTAACACCATTTAAAATTCCAAATTTGATAGCCATTTTCTTTGAATCGTTAATGAAATCACAAACAATTTTTGCTGGTGCAACTTCATCTTCATATCCAATAGCAACAGCAGTAGTGCCTTCCAAGTAATTTTCAGAACACTCGATACCAAGGTCAGAAAGTGCTTTCAACATCAAGCGATTTTTGTATACTTTATAGTCACAACCATTTTCACGGAATTTTTTACGAAGAGCAGTATCTTCAGCAACAGTAATTCCACGGTAGTCAACAAAAGCAATAGTTTTTGCTTTAGAGAATTTTTCTTTAATCTCTTCAACAACAAGTTTTTTTGCCTCTAAATTAGCACTCATGTCCATACCTCCTTTTAATAAGATTTTGTGTTTGATGTAAAAAAATCTCTGTAACCACGGAAAAGTTACAGAGATAGAAATATTATCACTATACTTTTCCTCGGCAAGCACACCAAAGTGTTTACGCTAACGCACTTGCGGTCTTCGGAAGATTTTTTATACTTTGTTATTATATCATCACAACCACTCAATGTCAACAGTTTTTCAAAGAAAAATAAAAAACTTCCAGAAAAATCTGAAAGTTTCAAAGATTATTTAGTCAAATCAGCCCAAACATTGTAAATCGCATGTGTATCTGCCTTAACAGTTATAGTAATAATGCGACTTTCTATTGTGGTAGTACCTTTTTTGTCTGTAATTGGATATCCGTTTGCAACGACATAAACCTTGGTTTCTTGAATTCCAGCCTTTTGACTAACTTCAAAATAAACTTCTGTAAAAGTCAATTTCCCGTCCCAAGTAGAGTTGCTCCATATAGACTTGTAAAGTCTACCATTGCGATTTGTAAGTTTTTGTTCTTCAGCATATCTCAATCTAACATAATATTGATTGTTTTGAATTAAAGAACCACCAGGTCCAATAACACTGCTTACAGTCGCCATATTGTCTTCAATATCATAACTAAACAAACTTCCACTAAAAATTGCTGCAATATATGGTTGACTAAACGCCTTGTCATAAGCCTTGATAAATTGTTTATATTTATCTTCGCCCTCATAGAAAGCACCACCACTAGCCGTTGTTCCCGGATAAAGAGCAACAGAGTAGAAACCTTTTTCCATGCAATTTGGTTTCAAACTAACTGGCACTGCCGCCAAAATAATCACAACCAAAGCAAGAACAAATGCAAAACACATTCCAATCAATGTTGCCGTGCGTTTTTGTTGTTTTCTTTTCAACAATTTTTGTGTTTGAATTTTTGCGTAAAGTTCATCATCAGACAAACCTTCATATTGAGACATATCTTCTTCTGTCTTCTTTTTAGATTTCTCTTTCTTTACTTTTTGTTTCTTTTCTTTAACATCCTTTGTTTTTGCTTGTTCTTCTTGCATAGAAACCTCTTCAGTTTTTTCAGCTTGCACTTCTTCTACATTTGCCTCAACATTTGCAGCCTCTTCAACCGCTGGTTTCTCTGCGTTTTCAACTTGTTCAACTTCTGTATTTTGTGTTTGTTCCAAATCTTTTTCTTCCATTATTAGCCTTCCTCGTCATTTTTATTTTCTTTCTTATCTTGTTCGGTTTTCTTTTTTGCTGGAGCACGTTTTCTTGGTGTAGCAGGTTTTGCTTGTTGTTCAACAATTTTTTCTACTTTTGCTTCAACTTTCTCTGCAACCTTTTCAACTTTCTTTTCTTCAGCATCAAGTTCTTCGTTCAATTTTTTCTCAAACTCAATATATTCTTTCTTCAAATTGTCAAGTTCCGCTTCAGTGATTATTCCCATTTTGATAAGTCTTTCACCTTCGTTAATCTTGTTTTTAAAGTTTTGAAGTTTGTCAAACTTTTCTTTTTCTGCCTTAATTTTTGCTTCTTTTGCTTTTTGTTTCTTCTCTTTTTCTTCGAGCATTGAAACAATTTCTTCAGTCTTCTTGCCAGCCATAATCATATCAACTTCATCTTTATAAATTGTTTCTCTAACAAGCAAGAGTTTTGCCATTTCGTGCAAAATATCAATATGTTCAGAAAGCACATCTTTTGCTCTCTTATAGTTTGAATTCAAGATTGTCATAATTTCATCATCAGCAATACCTGCAAGTTTTTCCGAGAAATCGTTTTTGGTTTGATAACTTCTTCCAATAAAGACTTGTGATGAATCGCCCAATGACAAGAAGCCAATTTTCTTGCTCATACCCCAATCATAAACCATTGCTCTTGCAATTTTTGTGGCATGTTGAATATCAGAAGAAGCACCGCTTGTAATATCCTTAAAGATAAGTTCTTCAGCAACTCTTCCACCCATGCTCATAGCGATTGTGTCATTTGCTTTGTTGTATGACATTGTCATATCATCTGTTTCTGGACGGCTCATAGTGTAGCCACCTGCGTTTCCACGAGGAATAATTGAAACTTCTTGCACATCTTCACAGTTTTTCATGCTTTTAGCCACGATAGTGTGTCCCGCTTCATGATAAGCAGTAAGTTTTCTTTCTTTTTCTGTCAAAACTCTGCTCTTTTTTTGAGGCCCCATGATAACTTTGTTGATACCTTCTGTGATATCTTCCATAACAATCTTTGGTCTGCCAGCTCTTGCTGCCAAAATAGCTGCTTCGTTGAGCATATTTTCAATATCAGCACCAGTAAATCCGGTTGTAATTCTAGCCAAAACATTAAAGTCAACAGATTCGTCAAGAGGTTTGTTTCTTGCGTGAATTTTCAAAATTCCTTCTCTGCCCTTAACATCAGGGATGTGAACATAAATTTGCCTGTCAAAACGACCTGGACGCATCAAAGCTGGGTCAAGGACATCACTTCTGTTTGTTGCAGCCAAAACGATAATTCCTTCATTTGGTTCAAATCCATCCATTTCAACCAAAAGTTGGTTTAATGTTTGTTCTCTTTCATCATTTCCGCCACCAAGTCCAGCTCCTCTTTGACGACCAACAGCATCGATTTCATCAATAAACACAATGCAAGGTTTGTTTTTCTTTGCTTGGTCAAACAAATCTCTTACTCTTGAAGCACCAACGCCGACAAACATTTCTACGAAATCAGAACCACTAATAGAAATGAATGGCACTTTGCTTTCTCCAGCAACTGCTCTTGCGAGCAAAGTCTTACCTGTTCCTGGTTGACCTACAAGCAAAACCCCCTTTGGTATTCTTGCACCAAGGTCGGTAAATTTCTTTGGATTTTTCAAGAATTCAACAATTTCTTGAAGTTCTGCCTTTTCTTCGTCCATACCCGCGATGTCAGAAAATTTCACTTTTGACATTGCATAAGACTTAACTTTGGTTTTTCCAAAGTTCATAGCATTTCCATTTGCACCTTTAAGCATTCTAAAGAGCATCCAGAAAACAAAGATTGCAAAGCAGACATAAAGGATAGGGACAAAAATATCCCAGAAACTCATGCCAGTTGGAGCGAAAGAAATTTTTACATTTGCTGCTTGACATGCTTGACGCACATCAGCAATAAAACCATCTGCACCAGAAGCGTCATATTTAAAGTAATAATCTGAATAACTTGGAACTTGATTTTCTTTATATTTTGAGTCATTTACCAAAATATAGCCTTTTCCATTTTTATAATAGATAAATGTCGCCTGTTTTGCAGTGCCATCTTCTTGATAAGTTCCGTCAACAATTTGGAAGACTTCGTCTTGAGAAAGTTGTTGACCATTGTTTCCAAAATCAATAAAAAGAAGAGAGAACAAAAGGACAATCAACAAAAATCCTATAAGAAAAGAAATCTTAAATCCCCCTTGTTTTTTTTCGTTCATAAACACTCCTTATTGGAATATATCCATAAAAATATTGTTTTATTAACCGCAAATTTTATAGTAGTGCGATAATATACTAGAATATTCTATCATAAAAGAAAAAATAATACAACAAAAAGAGCGATTTTAACAAAAATTTATGTCGAACAAACTAGGTGATTACTTCCAATATTCTCCAAAAATTGGTTATTTTGAATAAACTTTCACACTGCTTTTAAAAACCATGCTGCTCAAATAATTATCTTTGTCATCCAAACTTTTCAAAAATTTGTTAAATTGTTTCTTATTTGAGTTGTGCATATAAGTATAAAAATTTATTATATCTACCTGATTGTCACGCATAATCTGAAGTGCTTCTGCCATTGAAGTATTCACTTTTTTTGCTACTGCATCTGTTTCTTCTTGCGACACGACAAAAAATTCTACATTTTTCTCAATCATTCCATTTGGATTTTGAATTTCAGACAAAGATAGTGTCAAGTCCATGTTTATATGAAAAATTGGCACACCATTTTCAAACACAACCTTATATTTAATTTCTTTGTTATAAATTTCAAAAATCAAATTTACATGCTCAAAATCTTTATTTGAAAAATCCTTAACTTCAATAGAACCAGTCTTGAAATCCCCCCTAATAAGATTTATCGCTTTCGCCTGTCTTCCATCAATCACCGTCTTCTTTTTCCCATCTTTAAAAATGATTGTATCTCCATTGTTTATAATGGTGTTTTTCTGTTTTGGAATTTTGTCTTTACCGCCAGTATTTTCACCATTTCCATCACTACTTTGAGTGTCATTTTCTGCAAAAACCGAAATACCATCATCATTTTTGTTTTCAAGTTTCAAAAATGGCACAAGACTGACCTTTGTTGGACCAAACATACCTTTAAAGAAAGTTTCAAAAGACGAATTTGAAGCATAAATATACTCGGAATTGAAATTTATGAGTTCACTGACTTTGATAGAACTTTCACTGTCAAGTTCTTGCGCTGCATTCAAAAAATCTTTTGCAGAAGAATCAGAAATAGCAATTCTTGTGCCTGATGACATATTTTTGCTTCTTGACAAATAATCAAGATAATTTGAAATATCATCATCAATCAACTCTTTGTTTAAAACAACAAGTTTAACATGTGATAGTCCCACCTGTCGGCCTATGTGTAGTCCAGCAAAATCCATCGCTTCAGACACACTTCTCCCTTTCGATGAAACAACCTTGTATGTTTCCGTAAAACTTTGCTCTGCAATTGGAATAAATGTCAAAAGCGAAATTTCATAATTCAAATCTCCTTCGTCAATCTTGTCTATACCAATTGATGTCACAACTGCATAAGTGTTTATTTCTGCAGGTTTTCCAAGAGCCGAAAATCCATAGACACTCAAAATAACTAAAAGAATTAAAAACATCGGGGTTTTGAGTGCAGTTTTAAGCATATCCTTCATGTTTTAAACTCTCCCTTGTCTCTTTTCCTTCGCCTTTGCACATCCACAATCATTGCGACAAATGAAAGAATCGGCACAATTACAAAAGGAATTATTGAAAAATATGGCAAAACCCCCTCACCAAAAACCACAGCAGTTTGCAAATTTGAAACCAAAAAATTTATGCCTATCAAAAACAAAAGATTGGAAGTCAAAATTGAATAGATATGTCCAATTTTTCTGAAAACAACATCAAACGACAGTATAAAAACTTTTAAATAAATCGCCAAATGAAAGTAAGTAAAAATGACAATAAGCACCATTGAAATAATGTCAATTCTTCCAATACCACCATATTCTTTGACATAACTCATTATCTCAAACAAAGCATACGGATGCATGAAAGCGGTGTATGTATATGAGAAAATGAAAATTGTTGTAATTGCCACAACACAAAGCATCGCCACTCCAGCAAAAGAGAAGACAATTTTCCATTGTCCTTTTTTCATCTTAACTTTATCCATAATTGCAAACAAAAACATCATATCTCCAAATGAGGACATATGTGTAAATGATGACTTGAAAAAAACCGATGCATTTGTCTGAAAAAGCATTGGCATGTCCTCAATTCCCAAAACTCCAACAACAATACAAAACAAAACAATAACAACAATAATTGGAAAAAACATTTGAGCGGTTCTCCCTACAACACGCAAGCCACATATTGCCAAATGATTTACAACTGGCAAAAAGCATATCAAAAACAAAAAATTGTCAACATCTTTATAGATAAGATTTCTAAAAAAAATATAAGTCACATTATAAAGCAAAACCGTCTTTGCCAAAAAGAAAACCATCATAAGAGCAAAGACAATTTTTGTCATCACTCTTCCCAAATTTTCATTCAATATTTCAGCAAAAGATGCATTTGGATACTTGTTTTTCAACACACAAAACAGCACCAAGAGTCCAATCTCAAATCCAAACAAAAACACAGGCACCAAAAAACCTTCCACCCCAGTTTTGTCATACAAAAGAGATGGCAATGTCAAGATTTTGTTGGCAAATGTCAAAATAAAGATCAAAATGCCCACTTGCCATGCGTTTATGGTTTTATCATTTATTTTCATCAATTCTGTCCTCATTTATGTTGCTAAACGACTCTGGCCGAGTCTTCATTTCATTTATCGGCACTTTGAAAAACGAATCTTTTGTATCATTCAAAATGAAAGGTGAAAACGGTGCAAGATATGGTGCTCCAAAATTGTTTATTGTGTTTGCGTAAGCTAGAAAATAAATGCTTCCACCAACGATCCCCAAAATGCCAACAGAAGCCCCCAGGATTATAAAGATAAACTGCAAAACATTGATTTGAGCAGACTGTTCTGGCACTGTATAAAGTGCAATTTTTGCAATAGCTACAACGATTACAGATGGTGGCGAAATCAATCCCGCTTTGACACCAGTGTCACCCAAAATCAATGCCCCGACAATAGAAGTCGCAAGCCCCAAATAACTAGGTAAACGCAAACTAACCTCATACAAAATTTGAAACAAGAGCGAAATAAACAAAATTTCAATAAAAGGTGTAAATGGCACTTGCTGTGTCGAATCCGCAATCGTAATAACATATTTTAACGGCAAAATGTTGTAATGAAATAGTTGCAAAGCAATAAAAAACCCCGGCCCAATAACTGCCATAAACAGTCCAATAATTCTTATAAAACGCAAAAAAGAAGCATACAAATAATTGGTATAATAATCATTGCTACTTTGCAAATCTTCTAAAAAAACAAATGGAATCGTCAAAACAATTGGAGAATTATCCACCAAAATTGCCACCCTACCTTCCAGCATTTTTGCAGCCACAATGTCAGGCTTTTCAGCACTACCAATCTGCTTTAAAAGTGACTTTGGACGATTTGAAAGCAATTCCACCAAATAATATGAATCCACGACTCCATCAATGTCAATTTTCGAAAGTTTTTTCTTTATATCTTTGACAATTCTCTTATCTGCAATATCGTCAAGATAAGCCAAAACAACTTGTGTTTGAGTGTCTCTGCCAATAGTAATATCTTCAAAGACAAGTTGAGGACTATAAAAGTGACGTCTAATCAGTGTGATGTTTGTTTTTATATCTTCCGTAAAGCCTTCACGAGGCCCCATAATAACTGGGGAAGTTGGTGGTTCTGATGGCGAACGCATATTGAATTTCATGATTTCAATTGAAATCAATTCGTCACTATTTGAGAGCAAAATAACAACATTCCCTTTCAAAATTTTGTCGACAATTTCAGTATTTTTGATTTTTGTAACATCGTTAGCCTTAATTATTTCAGTCAAAACAACAAAACTCAACACACCTTCAAAATTTAAAACCGGCTCATAAATTGCTTGCGAAAAAACAAGGTTGTCCGTGATGCTTTTGAGATAAACAAATCCAATCACAACCCCATTTTTCTCCATAATTCTGCTTGCAAAATCCATTGAATTATGAAGAGTTTTTTTCAACTTTTTGATTTCTTCTTCGACTTTCAAGAGCCACTCCTTTATGCTAGTATAATCAAAAAGTTAAAAAATAAATAAAACAATCAAATTTTTTAAACAGCAACAAAATTTTTCTATCAAAAAGCAATAAATCAAAACAAAAAAAGTGCCTCAAATTTAAAACACTTTTCTTTTTTATTGTCATTTTATTTTTCAATTCCTCTCAATTTATTTTTATCTTTTTTACCTGCAACTTTACAAAAATCAGTTTATTCTAAAAAGTTCACTTTCTAAGATATTTCCATTTTCAAGAGAACAAATCGTAATTATTTCTGCTTCAAAATCAAAAGCATTCAATGTTACCCCTGCATTATCAAAACGATAAACATAATTTCCAGAAACAGTTTCAAAAGCAGTCACATTCAAGGTCCCTTTGAGTTCTCCATTTTGATATATTTCAAATGCATTTACCTTTTGAGTTGTTGTGATTGTCAAAGCGTTTCTGTTGTTTCTTTCAACATTCACAATGACATTTTTTCTCACAATGCTTACATCAATCCCAACACCAGCATAAGAATCTTTCATTGAAGAATTGGTTGATTTTGCTATAACAAAAACTTTATAATCCCCAGCCTCAACACTCGAAGTATTCAAAGAGTTTGTCGTGGCAGTTCTTTCAACTGTTGTTCCGTTTTTATCGACAAAACGCACAGCATAATCTTCTGCCAAATAAACACTTCTCCAAGTGAGAGTTTCATGTTCCAAATCAAAATTTACTGTCGAATAATCCACAGTCATTAAAGTCAGCACAGGTGTCCATATCAAAGCTTCAGAATAAGCACTATTTCCTGCCCCATTTTCCGTTGTGAAACAAACAGAAAAACGATATCTTTGCCCTGCTTCAATATCCAAATTTTGTCGAGAAAGGTTCAAAGCGTTTGTTTGACTTTCGACCGTTCCCAAAGTCACATATCCATTTCCAATAAATTGTTCAAGTTTAAATTGATAACCAAACTCTCCGCTATAATCAGTCACAAGATAAAACTCATCGTCATATTTTTGAACTGTCAAAGTTTTTGGAATTTCTTTTATCACTTTGTTTCCAAAAAAGACGAAACAAAAACCAGTAATAATTACTGCTACCGCCAAAAAAATTGCACTATAGACAAAAGCGTGTTTTTTGTTCATAATATGTATTTATTATACCTAGAATAAAACTATTTTGCAATTTATTTGGACATTTTAACAAAAAAAGATAAATTATTTAAAAAGTGATATTGACAAAACGTGCCAAGCATGATAAAATAAGAAAGAATTTTGGAGGTAAACATGATTTATTCAACACTTGGAAAAGGAATGAATTTTAGCAATCTTTCAGTTGAAGGATATTCAGCATTTATACTTGCATTATTTTTCTCAATCGTTAGCGTAGCATCATTTATTTATTTTATGAAACATAAAGAGACAACAAACACTGTTTTGACAGCCTTGATTACATTGGTATTTCCAATGCTCACAGTGTTCTTCTGGTCATACATGATGTTCAATTTGTATGAATATGAAATTGCACTTGCACTTGGCATTTCATTTGGAATTGGATTGGGATACGGACTTGTTGCTCTTTGCATCGCATTGATAGCAAATGCAGTTGCAAAAGCAAAGGCAAACAAAGAAGAAGAAAAGCCACAAGAAGAAGTAACATTGGTTGCCCCTGAAACAATGGAAACAGAAGCAGAACCTGTTGAAATGGAACAAAAACTTTTGAATGCTCCTGAAACAGAAGAAGTTGCTGAAGAAGAACAACCTGCTGAAGAAACAACTGAAGAACCACAAGAAGAAAATGTTGAAGAAGAAGTAGCACCTGAAACAGTTGTAGAAGAAAACATCGAATCAGAACAAACTGTTGAAGCAGAAAGCACAGAACCTGAAGTTGTAGAACAAGGAGTTGTTTTCTCAAATGGGCCAAGAAAAACATTTGCGGAACAACTTGAAGCATTGAGCGATGAAATCAAAGGGTATTACAATGAAATTTTGGAATATGCAATGTCAAAGCCAGATGCAAAGTGTTCAAATGCAAAATATCACACAACAGTAAAAATCTTCGCAATGAAGTTGTTGGATGCAAAATTTGCAAAAGAAGTTTTGGTTTGCAATTTCATGGCTGGAAGCAGCGAACTTAAAAATTATTCTAAAAAAGAAAAAGTTGTAAAAATCAAAGAAAAACCTGTTATCATTGAAATTGATTCTGCTGAATCAGTAACAGTCGCAAAAAATATGATCGACATTGTTTACAAAAACATTGAAGATGCAAAAGAAGAAAGAGTAGAAGAAAAGAAAGCAAAGAGAAGAAAACCAAAAAAGGTTGAAGAAAACGAAACAGCATCTACAGAAGAATCATCAACAGAAAACGAATAATAAATCAAACAAAAAAAACAACTGCTAAATTGCAGTTGTTTTTTATTTCCTTTCTACATTTCTCTTTCCAATAAAAAAAGATAAGCAAGTCACCCATCTTTTTTATTAAAGTTTCACATATCCATTACTTTATCAAATTTATAATTCTGTTTGGCACATAAATTACTTTTTTAAGTTGTGTGTTTTTGTCATAAATTTGAGGATATTTTGCTTCAATTTCTTTGAGCAAATCCTCTTGAGAAATATCTTTTGCCACAGGCATAACCTTTGCAAGTTTGCCATTAACTTGAACTGGTAAATTGATTGTGTCATCAACCAAATATCTCTCATCATATTTTGGCCAAGCTTCGTCCAAAATTTCTGTTTCAAACACATTCTCAAAAATTTCACTTGTGATGTGTGGAGCAAGTGGATTAAGCAAAATCAAAAACTCTTTAAGTTCTTCTTTCGTAATAAATCCATCTTCTCTAACTTTTTTCAAGAAAATCATAAGTCCAGAGATACATGTATTAAGTTTCAAATCTTCAAGGTCTTCTGTGATTTTTTTGATAAGTTTATTGAGTTCGATTCTGTGCTCTTTTGACACTTCGTCACCCTTTACCATATCTTGCAAAGCCCAAACTTTATCCAAGAATGATGTTATTCCCGTAATTCCATCATATGTCCATGGAGTGTTATCTTCATATCCACCCAAGAAATGAACATGCAATCTTGCTGCGTCAGCACCATATTTTGCAATAACTTCAAGTGGAGAGACTCCATTTGTAGAGCTTTTGCTCATCTTTTTGCCTTGATCATCCAAGATAAGTCCACTCCCCATTTTTCTAACAAATGGATCACGAGTAGGCACAGCACCAATTTCATACAAGAAGTTTTGCCAGAAGAAAGCATAAAGCACATGTCGAGTAATATGTTCTGTTCCACCAGTATAACAGTCAACACTGCCCCAATATTTCAACTTTTCAAAATCAGCCAAAGCATTTGGATTGTGTGGATCAGTATAACGAAGCCAATACCAACTTGACCCAGCCCAGTTTGGCATCGTGTCAGTTTCTCTACGAGCATTTCTACCGCATTTTGGACATTTGCAATTTACCCAACTATCAATTTTTGAAAGTGGAGAATCTCCATTTTTGTTTGGAAGATAATCATCAGTTTCAGGCAGTACCAAAGGCAAATCTTTCTCATCAAGAGGCACTGTTCCGCAATGTGGACAGAAAACGATTGGGAAAGGTTCTCCCCAGAAACGTTGTCTGTTGAATGGCCAATCTTGCATTTTGTAGTTGATTTGTTTTTTACCAACACCTATTTCAATCACTTTTTCAGCAATTTTTTTCTTTGCATCTTTGACTTTCATTCCATCAAATTCAGCAGAATTGAGCATTGTGCTATTTTTAGCCAAATAATCTTTCTTTTCAACAGCTTGTTTTGAGCAATCACCTTCAATAACTTGAATCATAGGAATATTGAAAGCTTGTGCAAATTCAAAATCTCTTTGGTCATGAGAAGGCACAGCCATAACTGCTCCTGTTCCATAGCTCGCCAAAACAAAATCAGCAAGATAAACAGGGACTTTATGTCCATTTACAGGATTGATAACATACACACCTTCAAGTTTGCATCCAGTTTTGCTCTTTTGGTCACTCAATCTATCAAATTCGCTTCTCAATGCTGTTTTCTTTCTGTATTCCAAAACTTCATCATAGTTTTTAATGCTGTCTTTAAATTGGTCAACCAAATGGTTTTCTGGTGCCATAACAACGAAAGTTATACCATAAATTGTTTCAATGCAGGTTGTAAAAATTTCTATGTTGCCAAGTTTTTTGTCATCTTTTTCATCAAACAAATCAAAAGAAACTTGCATACCTTCGCTTTTTCCAATCCAGTTTCTTTGTGCTTCTTTCAAATTTTCAGCCATATTGATTCTGTCAACGTTACCCAAAAGTTTTTCAGAATACTCTTTCATTTTCAAGAACCAAACATTACGTTCAACTTGGACAACATCTCCGCCACATCTGTCACACTTTCCACCTTGACTATCTTCATTTGACAAAACTGTTTCACAATTTGGGCAGAAATTTACAACACCCTTTTGTTTATAGGCCTTTCCATTTTTGAAAAGTTGCAAGAAAATCCATTGTGTCCATTTATAATAATCTGGGTCACTTGTGCAGAAAGTTCTATCCCAGTCGAAAGACAATCCCAAACGTTTTGATTGAGAGAAAACCTTTTCAGCCCCCTCTTCAACAAATTTTCTAGGATTTATACCATTTTTGATTGCAGCATTTTCAGCAGGGAGTCCAAAAGAATCTCCACCAATAGGAAACAAAACATTGTAACCTTGAAAACGTTTCATACGAGCCAAAGCGTCAGAAGGCACCATACCTTTCAAGTGTCCCATGTGAAGATTTCCACTTATGTTAAAAAATTCATACAAAACATAGTATTTAGGCTTCGTTGGATGAAAGTCCACTGCCTTAAAAGATTTTTCATTAACCCATTTATCTTGCCATTTTTTTTCAATAGCACCAAAATCATAATTTTTCATAATATAAAAACTCCAAATTTAGTAACAATTATTTTTTGTCGTTTGTTTCTTTTGCCCAAACAGAGGATGAGGCAATAAAGAAAAGTCCAGGAACATAAGAATAGAAAGCAATATCATAAGTTCTCAAAAAGTCCGCTGCTGCACCAGTAATTCCAAGAATATCAATTCCCCCATTTGTAAGACCAACAAAAATGTCGCAAACGAAGAACAACAAAAATCCCAAGAACAACAACCATTCTGTCTTTATGTAGAACAAGAAAAACACGAGAGAAACTGCAAAGTTGATTATATACATCATAGCAACAATTTCAAGCGTGCCGACCGTGAAATAGTTTGGCACCAAAAAATATGCAAGCAAGCAAAGGCCAACTCTAATAGCCATGTTTATGACTTTCAAGCCGATACTTTTGTTTAAATAAAGTGTGTAAAGGAAATACATAAATTGCACTCCACAGAAAACACAGAGTCCAACAAATTTGTTTTCATCAGATGGAGCCAAAATCAAAAAATAATCTGCTGCAACATTTATTGCCAAAGCCACGGTAATGAAGATTTTTTTTGCACTCAACCTTGTAAAAAGCAAACTAAAAACAAAGCACGCTCCGACAAGTGCATAGCGAATATGCTCTGGCTGAATTTTCATTTCTGGTGTAAATTTTCCAAAAATAACATAAAAATATCCGGCAAAAATTGCTGCTGCAAACAAAATAGTTAAAATAACTTTAAAAACCGAAACTTTCTTCTCTTTCATATTGTTATAATAGCACAAAAACATCAAAATACAAAGCAAATTGACAATTTTTTACAAATATAATAACTGAAAGAAAAATCACTCACATATATTAATTTAGGAAAGATTTTTGTTTTTGCTTTACTTTTTCACGCAAAAAATATTATACTTAAAAATAGCTGAAAGCATTAGGAGTTTTAAATGAAGAAAACATTCAAAGTTATTATTGACACTGACCCAGGCGTTGACGATACAAACGCCCTTGTATATATGCTCAATGACCCACAATTTGACATAAAACTTATCACGACAGCAAACGGCAACATAAACATCGCAAAGGCAACACGCAATATGTGTCACCTTTTGGATATATTTGACAAAGACATTCCAGTCGTTCAGGGACATGAAAAGCGTCTTGGAGACAACACCGAAGATGCAACTTTTTTGCACGGCATTGAAGGACTTGGTGGATACGAACCACCAAAAACCACAAAACATAAAGCCGAGAAGAAAGATTCTGCCGATGCTATGTATGAAGTTTTGAAAGCCAATCCACATGAAATCACAATGATTATCCTTGGACCACACACAAACTTTGCATATTTGTTGATGAAACACCCTGACAGCAAAGATTTAATCAAAAATATTCTTATGATGGGTGGTTCTCCAAATGGAATCAAAGTAAACCCAAACCACAATTCTTTCAACATTCGCACTGATGCTCCTGCGTTCAAGATGACAATAGCCTCTGGACTTCCAATCATTATGTGCCCATCAAGCATTGGAAGAGACCAAGGTTATTACACAGAAAAACAAGTTGAAGATGCAAAAAACACAAACGAAATCGGAAAGTTTTTGGCAAAAACATTTGAGACATATTGGGAGCCTGAATATAAAGAAAAAATCATTGCAACAAACGATGTCTGTGCAATTTATTATTTGACTCACCCAAGATATTACAAAACAAGAAGGGCAGACATTGAAGTGGACGCAGAAAAATCAATCGGAAAGACTACTGCCCACTACAATAGACACGGACAATTCACGATTGTTGAAAAAATCAACAGAAAGAAATTCCGCAAACTTTTGGATAAAAAGTTGAAAGAAATGAACAGTATCAAAATCACAAACAAAACCTTCCTTAAAAATTTGAAAATAAAAGCAAATTAAAAAAATAAAACAAGGGTAGATTTCAACCCTTGTTGTTTTTTTATTCTTCACAAATTTTCAAAATGGTTTTCGCTCTTTTGATAGGGATTGGAGAGACTTGTTCGGAAATATGTTTGTCTATTCTTATAACAAATGCCTTAACCTCCCCATTTCCATAGGGAACAACCACCATATCACCAGGTTTTAGAGTTTTGATTGTTGAGATATACCAATAAATTTCGCCAGTTTCAAGTTTGACCTTGGCAAAATCAAAATACTTTTTCTCTCTAATCACTCCTCCCGCCAACGAATGAATCATCTCTTCACTTCCTTACAAAAATCCTTCCTATATAAACTTCAAAATTTATTTGCTATTATTACGGTTTTGTTTTTTCAAAACAAAGTCACAACAAATTGCAAAACATTTTATTGAAACACACACCAAAATAAAAGTGTTTATTTTTATTATGATTTTTTGCTATTATCATCAATCAGACTTTTAAACTTTTTTCTGTCAAAAATGGCTCGCTCTTTATATACAAGAATAGGAACAAGTTCTTTATTTTGCAATTCTGTATAAACCTTTTCACTTACTGGCTCTTGGCTTTCACACAAATCTCCATTGTCATCAGTATATTCAAATTTCAGGTTGTAAATAATATAATGTGATACACATCCATTGTGAGTTTCTGTCACTTCTGTCGCAGTCAAATCAAGTATTCTGCCATCTTCAGAATGTCCTTTTTTAGAAACCTCCAAAGATTTATTGCCATCAACAATCATTTTTACACCGTTGATTGTAAAATATATACTAGCAACAATTATTATTGAAGCAATTACACACATGAAAACACCACCGCCAATATTGTCGGGACTCCAAGACTTAATTGCCGATGTCAAGACAATAATAGCAACAATCATTGCTATTGCCGAAATAACAATTCTAATAATTCCACCATTTATCGTTCCGCGATTAAATTTCTTCCTTTCCATATTTACCCCAGTTTGTATATTCTATAATATTTTGAGTTTTCACAATGCACAAAGTTGATTGAAAGTTTTTTAATTTGGAGCTAATGGCGGGAATCGAACCCGCGACCTGTTGATTACGAATCAACTGCTCTACCGACTGAGCCACATTAGCACAAGAGTGCATTTGCACCCTTAAAAATTAGTTTCTAAGTTCTGTCAATCTAAATGAAGCCTTTTTGTTCTCTTCATCTTTACCTATGCAAGTAACTTCAACTTTTTGACCAACTTTAACAAGTTCATATATCTTTCTTTGCTTGTTTTCTGTGCAGTTTGCAATGTGCAAAAGACCAGTAGCTCCATTTGGAACTTCAACAATTGCTCCAAATTGCAAAAGTTTGATTACTTCTGCTTGATAAACCTCTCCAACAACCAATTCTTTGATTTTTGTTGTTTTAGGATCTTCCAAAAGTGCTTTCAAAGAAAGTTCTACCTTTTTGTTTTCTCTATCAACTTTTATGACCTTAAATTGCTTAACATCTCCAACATTCAAAGCGTCTTCAACTTTTTCAAGTTTTTCATAAGACATTTGTGAGATGTGCAAGAAGCAATCAAATCCATCAACGCTTACAAATGCACCATAAGGCATAATTCTTTCAACCTTTCCAGTAACAATTTTGTTGATAAAAATACTGTTCCAGAAATTGTTTTCAATAGCGACACGCACTTGTTCTTGCAAGAGCTTAACACTTCCAATAATTGTTTTCTCGTCTTTGTTGATTTCAGTTACAACCGCTTCCATTTGTTTTCCAACGAGTTTGTGGAAGTCTTTAACATAATGTTCTGACACTTGGTCAAAAGGAATAACAATCTTATAGTCCCCCATTTTTGAAAGAAGTCCATTGCCTACTCCTGTTGCCACAAAAGAAAATTTGCTTCCAAGTCTAAGGTTCAATGCGTTTTGGTTTGCCAATTTCAAAGCATCTGCCAAACTCTTTGATGCCTCAATCAATCCTTCTTCGTTTTTTTGATTTGTGATAACCACCGCAAATCTGTCTCCAATTTTCACACCAGCATAATCTTCAAAATCAGTTGCAGGGATAAATGCATCATTTTTACCACCAATGTTGAAGATAACTCCGTCTTCTCTTTTAAGCACAACCACACCTTCAAATGATTGTCCTTTTTTGTATGATGTAAATGTTTTGTCAATAATATCCAAATTAAAATTCTCGCTCATAACCTTTCCTTTAAATAAAAACTTTTATGTATTAAGCATAACAAAAACTAAACTAAAAGTCAATAAAATAAAAGACAAGATATCATTTCTTGCCTTTATTTTTTTTGTTTTTCTTTTCCAAAACTTCTTCACGCAATTCAAGCATTTTATCTCTTACAATATCATTTGCTTTTGCCAAAGTCTCATCATCAAATTTAATTCCATAAAATTGGTCAAGTTCAAAAGGTTTTCCAATGTGATAAAGGCTTTTCCTAAACAATTTTGGTTTTCTTTCAATCCAAATAGGCACAATTGGGGTTTGGGTCTTCAAAGCAATAAGTGTCATACCACTTTTAAGTTCTCCCAAAACTTGACTTTCGTCTTTAAGTCTTGTCCCTTCCGGGAACACAAAAAGTTTTTTGCCGTCTTTCAATGCCTTCATGCAAAGTTTAATTGCATTTATGTCACTACCTTCTCTTTCAATAGGGATACCACCAAAGCTTTTCAAGATACCCCCGAAAAGTTTGTTTTTAAAAAGTTCTTTCTTCGCCAAAATCTTGACCTTTTTTCCAGTATGAAGCACATAGAGTACAATGTCCCAGTTTGAATAATGATTACAAGCCAAGACAGCTTTACCTTTTGGAAGATTTTTTCTTCCCTTAATAAATGTTGGATGCATTATTGACAATGGCAACCACAAGAATATTCTTGCCAACCACAACAGCATACCCACCTCCGTATAAATAATATATTAGAAATCAAAGACTGAATTGTCACCTTCAAAGTTTTTTGCAAGACTGAAAGCAGTTGCCCAAGCAATTTGCAAGTTAAACCCACCAGTAACTGCATCCAAATCCAAAACTTCCCCAGTGAAATAAAGTCCTTTTACCAATTTGCTTTCAAATGTCTTTGGATTAACTTCTTTTGTGTCAACACCGCCACTTGTCACAATCCCTGTATCTATATCATAAAGTCCACCATAAGTCAATTTGAAATTCTTAAGTCCATCAATCAATTTTTGTCTATCTGCCTTTGTAATGTCATGGACTTTTTTGTTTTCGTCAAGGCCCACACATCCAGCAAAAATGTCTGCAACAGCCTTTGGCAACAATCCACACAAAACATTTTTCAAATCTTTGTTTTTGTTTTCATCAAAATCACGCAAAAGTCTTGTGTCAAGAGTTTTTTCGTCCAACGCTGGCTTGAAATCAATCGCCAAAGAGACCAAACCTGCTCTGTTTATCAAACTGGAAGCGGTCAAGACAATAGGTCCAGACACCCCTTTATCCGTAAACAACATTTCTCCAAAAAATTCCATTTTCTTTCCATCAGCATTCACTTTAAGTTTGACATTTTTAAGAGACACCCCTTGCAAATCTTTAATAAATTTATCTTTGCATTTGAGAGCACACAACGCAGGAACAAGTGGCACAATGTTATGCCCAAAACTTTTGGCAAATTTATATCCCGCTCCATCACTGCCAGTGCTTTTATAACTCACTCCACCAGTAGCAACAACAACACTATCAAATTCAAATTTCCCTTGCTTTGTTGAAAGCACAAATTTGTCATTTTCTTTTTTTATTGCGGTCACTTCATTATTCAAACAAAACTTCACGCCTTTGCAATGAACATTTTGCAAGACCTTTATAACATCACTTGATTTATCACTCAATGGAAAAACTCTATTTCCTCTTTCCACCTTTGTTTTAAGTCCCAAACTTTCAAAATAATCCACACAATCTTGACTTGAAAAAGCATAGATAGCAGACCTTAAAAATTTGTCACCTCTAACAACATTTTTGAGATATTCGTCCACAGAACAAAGATTTGTGATGTTACATCTTCCCTTTCCTGTGATATACAACTTTTTTCCAACTTTCTCATTTTTGTCAAACACAATGACATCATGCCCATTTTTTGTCAAAAAACCGGAAGTAAAAAGTCCAGAAGCACCTGCTCCAACAACAGCTATCTTGCTCATTATTTCAAATCCTTAAAATATGCAATTTCTTCGTCAGTCATAGGTTTTGTTTTTCCTCTGCAAAGTCCGCCAAGACGAACATCTCCAATTCTCACCCTTTTAAGCAGCTTTATACTTTTCCCAATGGCATCAAACATACGTCTAACTTGGTGGTTTTGTCCCTCGTCAATAACTACAGAAACCTTGCTAAACTTTCCATCAAAACCAAGCAGTTTAACCTTTGCAGTAGGCATTCTTTCTCCGTCAACAACAACACCTCTTCTCAAAACAGCCAAATCACTTTCTTTCATTTCACCTTCAACAGTTGCCACATATTCTTTTTCAAAATGGAATTTTGGATGTGTAACCATATTTGCAAAATCACCATCGTTTGTCAAGAAAATCAAACCTTCAGTATCATAGTCAAGACGTCCAACATTAAACAATCTCACATCACTTTGCACCAAGTCAAAGATTGTCTTTCTTCCTCTTTCATCACTGCTTGTGCAAGCGTAACCTTTTGGTTTGTTTAATTTTAAATAAATGAAATTACTTGGCAAACTCATAACTTTGCCGTCAACCAAAACGATATCTCTTTTTTCATCAACACTAATGCCCAAACTGTCAACAGTTTTGCCATTTACAGACACTCTTCCGTCCTTGATATAATCCTCACATTTACGTCTTGAAGCAAGTCCACAAGAACTCAAAAATTTGTTTAATCTCATCATAAAAAATCCTCACTTTGCAAATCAACAAAAATGAGGATAAATTTTTCTTATGTGTATATTTCTAACCGCTGTAAATCGTTACCAATTTTTGAAAAAATCCTGCATTCTTTGAAGAATTGACTTTGTTTTTACATCTTCTATTGTATAGATTTTTTCAGAGAAAAGCAAGTTTTTACCCAAAAATATTTCTATCTTTCCAATTTCGCTGTCTTTTGAAAGAGGTGCTTGCACACATCTGGGATAATCATAAACAATTTTCAAATTTTCAAGTTCATTTTTCGTCAATGGATAAACAAATTTTCCTTTAGTTCCGATTCTTGTCTCACCCTTTCGTCCATCAACCACTTCAATTGTTCTTTCATAATCATAAAGTTGTGTCAAATCATAAAGTTTAAATTCATTTGCGCATAGTCTCAAAAGTTCTGCACTTTCTTCAAACATTGGCCTGCAATTCAAAACGACACAAACAAGTCTCATTCCATCTTTTTCAACAGCCGAAACCAAACATCTGCCAGCATCATCAGTATATCCCGTTTTCACACCAATACACCCCTCCAAAGTTGAGAGAAGTTTGTTTTTGTTTTTCAAATAACGACATTCGTTATTACCATTAACAATCTTAATGTTTTTCGTCCCCACAATCTCTCTAAAAGTGTCATTTTCAAGAGCATATGACGCAATCACAGCCAAATCATAAGCAGTTGTATAATGCCCATCAGCGTCAAGACCATGTGTGTTTGCAAAGTGCGAATTTTTTGCACCAATTTTCTTTGCAAGCTCATTCATTTTTGTAACAAACTCACTTGTAGAGCCAGCCACATGTTCCGCAATAGCAACCGAGCAATCATTTCCAGAAATAAGCATAAGCCCATAAAGCAAATCACGAGTTGAATAAACATCACCTTTTCGCAGATACAACGAAGTTCCGGGCACCCCAACAGCTTTTGGCGAAATCTCAAATTTTTCATCTAAATCCTGACAATTTTCGATGGCAGTAATCGCTGTCATAATTTTTGTTGTGCTTGCCATAGGCATCTTTTTGTGTTCATTTAAAGCAAAAAGTTTTCGTTTTGTCGAAGTTTCAATAACAACCGCACCCTTTGCAGAAGAAAACATCTCTGCACTTGCAAAAATCTTTTGACAAGTCATAATGCCAATAAAAACAAAAACAATACTAAAAAAGATACACAAAACAGAAATTTCAATTTTTTTAAATTTGTTTTGAACCATCATTTTTCTCCTTTTGACTTTTGTCAATTTTTTCCATAAGCGAGTTGACCATATTCAAAATTGTTTGATATAAAGATTTGTTTTCGACATTGACAAAATCAACATTTCCATTTTGATGCAAAATCAAAAATCCAACTGGAGAAACACTCATTCCACCAGACGAGCCACCACTCATAGGAAAGTGATTTGCCACTCTTCTTGCAGATAAATCAGCATATTCTCCACCACCAACGACAAATCCAACACTGACCTTTGAAATAGGAATTATCACTGTTCCGTCTGGCGAATAGATGCTGTCTCCAACAATCGTGCTTGAATCAACAATGGTTTTAATTTTGTCCATTGCACTTGCAATCAAATCAGAAATTGTTGTTGAATTTGAGAACTCTTTCATAACTAACCCCTTGTTGCATAACACCATGTTTATAGTGTGTTATGTTGCGTATTACACCATATATTGTGTATATGCTTTGTGTTTTATTTCTTTTTAGATATGATAACCGAATATATATAAGAATATACAGCATCAAAAAAAGAAAGCGAAATTTGCACCAAAACTGCCACCTCACATTGTTGGCAGTTGTAAGAAGCAGTATCATAAACACACAAAGATGCAGTCGGTTTTTTACTTTTCAAATACACAAAAAATTGTGTAATAACAAAGTTAAAAAGTCCACAAACCATTGCCGTTTGAAACGCATCACCCGTTCCTATATTGTAATAAACATATCCCTTTTTCAATCTTATTTTATCTTTCATTTGTTTTCCAAATTCTTCCATAACAGCAAACTTTTCACTTTCAAATTCAATCTTTTGTCTTTTAGTTTCCGCTTCATTTTCGAGCTCAATATAATTTCCATGAAAAGAAAAAAGGAAATAAAAAATTCTCTTTTTCAACACAAAAAGAGACACAACCCCCTTGTTGAAAATTGGATTATAAGACAATCTCATCTCTACAACAATAGGGAAAATCAAAATTATAATAACAAACATTGGTATCAAAAAATATAAAAAATTTAAGTTCACATTTTTATATTGCTCAATTTCAATAAAAAAATGCGACCACAAAAAGTCACATTTTCTAATCTAAGTCAATTCACTTATTTTTTCTTTTTCATTTCTTTTGCATAAACTTTTCTTTGTTTGTTTACAACTTTGTTTGCCTTGTCAAAATCGACATTCATATCAACACCATCATAATCAGCATTAGGCTGCTCTAAAATAAGTTTAGCAATCGCCTCAACACCATTGGTTTTCATCTTTGCAAGCACAGCACTCATTTCACTCAAAATTTCTGGATTGTGATAGAGTTTTTCCACATGCTTTGCAAGTTCGTTATAATTCTTAAATGTCAAAGCAGAGCCTTTTTTCTCCAAGTATTTGATATTATAATACTCTTGTCCAGGCAATTTTGTTGTTGCAATCAAAGGCAATGTTTTGTTTATACTTTCAGTAGTAGAAAGTCCTCCACCTTTTCCAATCATGACATCACTTGCACTCATTATCAAATCTACTTCCTTTGAAAAACCAATGTTTTTAACAATGAAGTTTGAAGGATACTTGCTCATTTCTTTGTCAATCTTTGCTTTTGTTTCTTCATCATGACCGTTGACAATAACAATTTGGATTTTCTCTTTAATCCTTTTCAACAATGCTTTAAGCACGCCATATCCACCATGCCAATGCCCACCACCATAAAACACAAAAACAGTAAACAAATCTTTGTCAAGTCCAAGTTTTTCTCTAGCTTCAGTTTTGCTTATGTATTTTGCAAATTTTTCTCCAACAGGAATGCCAGTACACACCAAATTTTCACTCTTAAATCCCTTTTCGATGAGTTCTTTGCGGAAGTCTTCATGTGCAAGCGTCAAATACTCAATTCCACCAATAGAAGCTTCCCAAAAAGGCGAAACAACATAATCAAGCATACATGCAATATTTACACTTGGAATTTTGTAAACTCTTCTCAAATTTGCCAATGCCATACCGCAATAATATGATGTAGCATAAATTACATCTGGTTTGAAATCATAAATAAGTTTCAAAAGTTTTCCATTCAAGTCTTTTACTGATGCTTGTGGTGGACATACACTTGCCTTTTTGACATCATATTTCAAATACATATCATAAAACAAATCATAAAGAGGTCTCAAATACCCCACTGCAATATTATATCCCTTGTCCACAGTCCAAGAGTTAAGTGCTGGCGTATATTCTTTGATTATATCAACAATTTTTACCTCAACCTCGCCAGTCTCTTGCAATTTGTTTTTCATAGCGTTTGCAGCAGAATTATGTCCGTTTCCTGCCGTAACGGTTAATATCAATACCTTTTTCATAATTCAATTATAACATCTTTGCCCACAATCACAAAGAAAAAATTTAAATTTATCAAAATTATTATGAAATAAAAAGAAAATAATTTATAATGATAGTTGTATAGGAGAGAAAAATGAAAAAGGAAACCAAACAAGAAAACAAGCAGACAAAAAACAAATCTGCAAAAACAAGCACACAACCAAAAGTATGCTTTGACAATGAATTATATTTGAAATTGCAAAGCGAAAACATAAACAAAAGAATTAAAAAATTTCACAACAAACTTTACCTTGAATTTGGTGGAAAAATATTTGATGACCTTCATGCAGCAAGAGTTCTTCCAGGTTTTGACCCAAACATCAAAATCAAACTTTTGCAAAAGATGAAAGATAAAGCAGAAATCATATTCTGCATCAGCTCAAATGACATTGAAAAAAACAAAATTCGTGCCGACCTTGGATTGAGTTATGACAATGAAGTTTTGCGTCTTGTTGACAACATGAGAGAACTTGGACTTTACATATCAGCATTTATCATCACACTCTACAAAGGGCAACCTAGTGCCACAAAATTTGCCAAAAAGCTTGAACAACGTGGCGAAAGAGTCTTCTTCCATAACTATACAAAGGGTTATCCAAACGAAGTCGAAACAATCGTTTCTGACGAAGGTTATGGTGCAAACCCATTTGTAGAGACAACTCGCCCACTTGTTATTGTCACAGCACCAGGTCCATCAAGCGGAAAACTCGCAACCTGCTTGTCTCAACTTTATCACGAATACAAAAGAGGCGTGAAAGCTGGCTATGCAAAATTTGAAACTTTCCCTGTTTGGAATCTTCCTTTGAAACACCCAGTAAACATCGCGTATGAAGCAGCCACTGCAGACCTTTATGATGTAAACCAAATTGACCCATTCCACTTCAATGCATATGGAAAATTGGCAGTAAACTACAATCGCGATATTGCAGTTTTCCCAATCTTGCAAAACATTCTCACTCGCATAACAAAGAAAGAAATTTATCAATCACCAACAGACATGGGTGTCAACATGATTGCTTCAGCCATAACAGATGACAATCTCGCACAAATTTCAGCAAAAAAAGAAATTTTGAGAAGATATTTCAGAGCAGAATGCGATTACAAGCGTGGGCAATGCACATTTGAAACTTTGGAAAGAAACAAATCTCTCGTTTCAGAAGCCGGTGCAAAAGAAGAACTCTTGCCAGTAATTGCCACATCAAAAGAAACATCAAAAGCAAGCGGATATCCATGCGTAGCACTCGAACTTCCTGATGGCGGAATTGTTACAGGAAAAACAAAAAAGATTGTTTCCGCAAGCGCCGCCGTTGTTTTGAATGCACTTCGCACCTTGGCAGACTTGGGAGATGATTTTGATATAATCACAGACGATGTATTGTTGCCTATCGTTGAATACCGCACAAAAATTTTGAAATCACACAACAGCGTTCTCAATTTGGATGATGTGTTGGTTGCATTGTCAATTTGTTCTGGCAAAAATGAGAAAGCAAAGAAAGCAATGGAACAACTTCCAAAACTTAAGAACTGCGATGCTCATTGCACTTATATTCTTGCTCCAGCCGAAGAACAAACGCTTAAAAAACTTGGCATCAATGTTACTTGCGAGCCAATATTCTTAAATTCACATTTGTTTGAAGGTTAAAATATTCTTAAAAACAAACCATATTTGAATACAAAACCTAAAATAAAACCGTCCTAGATTTGGGCGGTTTTTATTATGTTGCTGTATTATGAATTAAAATACCACCACAATTTTGGCACAAAATTTTCATCTCCACTTACCATAATTTGCACTTGGAATCCATTTTCTTTTTCATAAGTCTCCACAAAACTTTTAAGCCTTCTTGCAACTCCATTCGCACCATCAAAAATCTTTATATCCTCTCCAAAGATTTCCAGAAAGACATTTTTCAAAGCAATATAATGCGTGCATCCCAAAACTAAAGCTTTACACTTCTCACAAGCAAGTTCTGTCTTCAACTTTTCTTTCAAAATACCCAAATTATCTAGATTTTTATCAATATCTTCTGCAAGAGTTGGCATTGAACGTCTTTTTACGCATTTAGTTTTTCCAAGCAAAACATTATGTTCTATTGTCGCCTTTGTAGCTAAAACAAAAATGTCTTTCTCTTCAAATTCATTAAGAGCAGGTTTTATTGCAGGAACTGTCCCTACAAAAATTTTATCTGGAAATGTCTGTCTGCACTTTTCAATGCAAGTGCAAGTAAGCGTGTTGCAAGCCAAAATAACAATGTCAAACTTAAAAAAGTCATAAATCATTTTCAAGTTTTCAATAGTTATTTTTTCAAGTTTGTCTTTCGTTTTGTTGCCATAAGGCAAATTTTTGTTGTCACAAAAAAACAAAAAATTGCAATAAGGGACAACTTTCACGCATTCTTTCAGAATGTTCAATCCCCCACTTCCACTGTCAATCAAGAGCACATTTTTCATGTTTTTATATATGCAAACAACAATCAAAATTTCACTGGTCTAAACCAACTTATCAATTATCTGTGCCACAATTTTCGATAAAAATTTCACTTTTTCTTTTACATCTTTTTCCGTAAAAACAATTTCATTTTTTATTTCACAGCCCAAATCATTACTTGAAATCATCATAGGCACTCCAACAGCAATACATGGAACATTCAACGTGTCTTTGTTAATCGCTTTGCCGAAATTGTTCATTGCACTGCCCGGTGTCAGCCCAGCATCATTAAATTGAATTGAACACCCCAGCCTTTTAATGTTTGTTGTTGCCAAAGAGTCAAAAAGCACCACTGCTGAAATATCAAATGCCTCAACAACCAATCTTATTATGTCATAAGCATTAAATCCAGTGTTTGAAAAAGTATTTGGCACAAGCTTAAAAAGTCGGTTGTTCTTTTTATATGGAAAAATTTCCACCTTTCCCACCGTCCATACCCCAAAACAATCCGCCACTATCTCTGGATTCCCGATACCAACCAACAAAATTTTGTCTTTTTTCTTTATCTTGTTCTCTTTAAACAAAAATTGAAGCCTCGCCAAAATCTCACCCTTCAACATTTCTTCATGTTCTTCCAACATAAGCGAAAGAAGTGGAGCATTCAAAATAAAATAATGCCCCTTGTCAAAACCTAGACTTTGGGACTTTTCATTGCTATCAACAACCAGCCTACTGCAAGTCGCACCATATTTTGAAAGTTTTTGAGTTTTATAACCATAACAAGACAAGTCTTGTCCAGTCTCATCTATCAAATCTATCATAATAAAAATATAACCAAAAAATATCAAAAAATAAGTTGATTTTTGCAAATTTGTATGTTATAATACTTACGATAATTTTTAAGGAGAAAGACATGGCAAACATCAAATCAGCAAAAAAGAGAGTATTAATTGAAAGAGAAAGAAGAGTTGAAAACAACTCTGTTAAATCTGAAATCAAAACATATACAAAAAAGTTCAAAAACGAACTTGCTGTTGACACTGCAAAAGCCGAAGAATTGTACAAGGTTCTCGCTGGAAAACTTGATAGCGCTGCAAGAGAAAATGTTATTCATCAAAACAGTGCTGACAGAAAGAAAGCACACTTTGCAAAATTGTTGGCTGACGCTAAAAACAGCAAATAATTTTACATTAACTTTTTGATAAAAGAGAGGTAAATATACCCCTCTTTTTTGTTGAATTTTATTTTCAAAATGCCAAAACATATGCTATAATAAACATATGATACGAATAACAAAAAATTGGGCAAATTTATTAAAGGACGAGTTTGAAAAACCATATTTCAAACAACTTCAATTATTTTTGGCGGACGAATATAGTTCACACACAGTTTATCCAGCCATGGAAAACATTTTCAATGCTCTAAACGCCGTAAAATATGAAGATGTTAAGGTCGTAATAATTGGACAAGACCCTTATCATGAGCCAAATCAAGCACATGGTCTTGCTTTTTCAGTTCAAGACGGCATAGAAATTCCACCCTCACTCGTAAACATTTATAAAGAGATTGAAAGCGACTTAAACATAAAATGTGAGCAAACAGGAAATCTCACTCGTTGGGCAAAACAAGGCGTTTTGCTTTTAAACACATCACTTACAGTAAGACGCGGTCAAGCAAATTCCCACAGAGGCAAAGGCTGGGAAACATTCACAAATGAAATCATCAAACTTCTGTCAAAAAGAGAAGACCCAATGGTGTTTATTTTGTGGGGCTCAAATGCACAAAGTTTTGAACCAGAAATTGCAAAACAACACCTTGTGCTCAAAGCACCTCACCCAAGCCCATTGTCTGCCTACAGAGGATTTTTTGGTTGTAAGCACTTTTCAAAAACAAATGATTTTCTTGTAGCTCATGGCAAAACACCAATAGATTGGCACTAAAACATATAATTAAAATAAAGCGACATAAAATAGATGAAAATAAACACAATCTTAATCATTATATTAGGCATAATAAGTTATGTGGTTGTTCCATTTTTGATTTTGCTAATAAAAAATAAAAAACTCAAAAACGCATTGTCAATCACATGTCTTGTTTTCTTTGTTGCCATACTTTTGATAGGAGTATGGAGCAAAATTGACATAACCAAATCATATACACAAATCACGTTCGATTTTTCTGGGCAATGGTGCGACAAAACAATAAAATGGAATTTTTCAAACATTTCAACATTCGACTTAGTCATAAATCTTGTCATGCTCTTTCCAATAGGTATTTTTGCATTTCACTACATACCAAAACTTAAGGCTTGGCAAAAATTGTTGCTGTTGCTCCCAATAGGTATCTTGTGTGGCACAACAATAGAGCTTTCACAATACATCTTGCCAATTCCGCGTTCAGTTCAATTATCTGATGTAGTTTTCAACACAATAAGCATTTTCACTGGTGGAGCAATCTGTTGGTTTTATGAATTTGTTATTTCAAAACTTCAAAGACACAAACCACAAAAAAATGAGCAAAAATAAAAGGCAAATCATTTTTGATTCGTCTTTTTTTAACTTTTAGAATTTATATAGTATTTCTGTCCATAACCTTATCAAAAACCATTCGCCAACTTGCCAATTTGCTCTCAATACTACCCTTACGTGGTGAAGGACTGACGACATACACAACTTCAAAGTTTCCACAAATTTTCATCTTTTCAAATTGCTTTTGAACAAACCTGCTGTTTACAACAACATATCTAATTTTTGAATTTTGTATGATATTCCGTATGGTCTCTGCATTTGACACTGCCGGATATTGCGGATTGTTTAAAATTATATCATTGTCAAGCGAACTATTGTTGTTGAAATAGCATTCAAGAAAAATATCACAAATGGCAATTTTTCTCTTTTTCAATTCATAAGCAAACATTTGCCTTGTCTTTGCTCTATTTTCTTCAAATACACTCTCATCAATTTTTCCGCAAACATAATTATCATAATTTTGTTTCAACTGTCTTTTCAGCCCTATAAAACAATCAGTCTCAAGAACACAATCCAAAAGTTTCCACAACTGATTTCTTTCACTTGCATAATAAAAACCTTTTCTTATTCCATCAGTTGCAGTAATTGACCCCAGCATCAAAACTTTACTATTTTCATCCCACACTGGCAAAATTCCATTCTTCGCTGGTTGTCTCAACACAGTATTCACAACTAGTTTTTTCACCCAAACCCCCATAATAAACAAACGAAAATACATCAAAAAACAATCGTTTCGTTCGCTTAAGTAAAATTATATCATAAGATACCCAATTTGTATACATTTTAAAAAAATAACCCGCTAGGATCTTTATTTATCCTAATGGGCTCGCCAAACTTTTCGTCTGAAAAGTTATCAGATTTCAAGTCCAGTGCAATTGGTGCTGGTGGTGGGAGTCGAACCCACACGTCCTTTCGAACTCAGGATTTTAAGTCCTGTGCGTCTACCATTCCGCCACACCAGCATATTTTTTACGCTTTTTATTTTATCAAAACACTCATTGAAAGTCAATAAAAAAAGGCTTAAAAGCCTTTAAAATTGAAAATTTGGAGGTACCACCCAGATTTGAACTGGGGAATAAAGGTGTTGCAGACCTTTGCCTTACCACTTGGCGATGGTACCAAACATTGTTTACGCTTAAAGCATATTAAATATAACATATAAACAAGCATTTGTCAAACTATTTTTCACATTTTTGTTTCAAGATATATTATATGATTCTTTTAAAAAGTTGGCAACAATACAAAAGCAATTGATTTTAAGGAAATTTTACATTATTTCCAAAAAATAATGAAAAATGCTTGCTTTTTTGTTTTCTTTTTGGTATATTATAAGAGCGTTTAAGTGCAAATCATAGACAAATATGCGGGAGTGGCTCAGTGGTAGAGCGTTGCCTTGCCAAGGCAAATGTCGCGAGTTCGAATCTCGTCTTCCGCTCCAAATAAAAATAAGTAATGGAAATATTACTTATTTTTTTTGTTTTTTTGATTCAACTTTGAATATTTGTCCATATTTTTAAACACATCAGACAAATATTCTCCCCTTTGAAGTTCGATTTTGAATGCCGGTCTTGTATCATTTATACTAGTTTCATAAAACTCGTCAATCGGGTCAATCATTGAACGAATAAAGTTTTCTTGATTTCCTCGATTTCTCATTCTCTGTTCAATCTCATCAATGCAGTCTTTTGAGTGAAAAACCAAACAATATTGCACTCCAAGTTTGCAAATCATATCCACAATATCTGGATTTGGAGCAAACAGCAAAATTTTGTCCGTTTCTTTCAAAAGTTTTTCAGTTTGATTTTTTATATAGTCAACAGAATTTCCTCTGACCGCTTTACCTCGATTGCCTTTAAGCCACTCAATTTCTTTTGTTGGACAATTTTCTTGTGCATATTTATATCTCGCCTTCATCTCATCCATATCAACAAATCTATTATCATTTTCTGTTAAATATGTCTTCCCAACAGCAGGCACACAAACGAAAATCCTACATTCTTCAAACTTCATAATTATCACCTATTGCAAATCTAAAACTTCCATCTTTTTAAAGTCGGGAACAGTTTTTGACAATAGTTTTTCATTTCTTCATTTGTCATTCCAGCCTGTGCCCCAAATTGTGAACACATATCAATATATTCTTCCATTCCAACTTTATCAATAAACTCTCCATCGGCATAGCAATATTTGCAAAAATCTTTGTTGATACTGCCATCATTGTTTGTTCCATATTGACTTTCGTCAATGATTGGCATTCCACAACTTTGACAAATCTTGTTTTTCATAATTTTTTCTCCTCAAAATCTTTATGTTCTCGCTTTTTGACAAGTAAACAAAATAATTTGATATTCGTCTTTCATTTCATTAAGGATTTTTCTTGCAATTTCCAATTTTTCATCGTCAAAATTTGCAAAAGGATCGTCCAAAATAAAGGCAGGTTTTTCTTTCTTAAACAGCAAATCAGCCAAGGCAAAACGCTTGCAAATATAAACCAAATCAAACAATCCGGCACTCAAATAGTCTACTTCGCTGAAATGACTGCCAAATCTCATTCCCAAATTCGAGTCAATAATTACATCTTCGCCATCTCTAACAAATTGCTTGTAATATTTGTTAAATCGGTTTGAAACGGGGTCAATAAATCGATTTGAAATTGAATCTCTAGACATCTCCAGAATTTTTGCTGTCTTTGTCAATATATCAAGTTTACGTTGATATTCTACAAATTTTTCTTCTTTTGAAGACACAATATCTGTCAAATTAAACACCATTTCTTGCACATTTTCAATTTCAAGAAGAAAATGTTTTTTGTCGTTGTTGAGTTCTATCAATTTTTTGTCAATGTTTGAGATTGTCGCTTTGTCGTCATGTTTTTTTAAATAATAATCTTCAATTTTGCACCCATAAGAAAGCTCAAATCTCTTTCTTAAATTTTGCAAATCAAATGTGTTCTTTTCTATGCCTGCTTGCAATCTCTCAATCTCGCCGTCAATAAATGAAACATCATTCTCGACTTTTTCAAAATTCAAAACTTCTTGCTCAATGCTATTTTTTGAGATGTTTTTATCTTTTAAAATATCATGATAACGCTTTACATCGTCAGCATTGTGCTTTGAAATAATAGAGCAAACAATCACCCCAAACAATGATAAAAGTGTAACACTGCCACCTATATACAACAAAATGTTTATCTTCGCAAGTCCTCCAACAACAAGTCCAATTGCTCCCAAAATAGCCAAAATAATAAACACATAATTCGCCATACCGGCAAATGTAGCCTTTGAGATTGAAGACAAATTTTTTAGCAATGAATAATCGTCTGAATTAATTTTTACGCCATTAAGCATTTCACTTTTTTGATTTTTCTTCTCTTCCAAGCGTGCATAATCTGTCTCCAAAACAGATTGAATAGCAATACTTTTGTTTATTTCAGCTACAACAGCATCTTCATTGACAGTTTTGTTTTGTCTTTCAACATCTCTTTGAGTTGCACTCAAATCTTTTATTTCTCTTTCGACTTTGTCAAGTTTAATTTTTAAAACTTCTTCTTTTGCCTTTGCTCTTTCAAGTTCGTCTTTAGCATCTTCAACTTTAAGTTCTCGAACCTGAGCTCTGATATCCTTTGCCTTCTTTTGAATAAGTGACTGCGCTTTTTCAAAATTGTCAATGTCGTCACCACTCAAAACGCCAGTTGAGAGACTTGCTCGCATATCGTCATTTATTCCACTAACAAGATTTTGTTGCCCAAAAAATGTCGAACTCTCAAAAGTATCTCTTCCTACACCAAAAAGTTCATCACCAAGATTGCTTGAGAATGTGTTTGAAATCAAATTTGTCTTTGCATCAAACAGATAAAATTTATCAAGAGTTGGGGTATTTCCAAATTGTCTAAAAACAATAAAAGTCCCTTTCTTGCAAGAAAATTTCAAATTTCCACCAAATTTACCATCAAAGTCAAAAGGTCGATATAAATCACGGTCTGTCTTGAAATTCGCTTTCTTTGATGAGGCAGGCAAAGAATAAAACATTGCCTTAATAAAATGTGCCAATGTAGTTTTCCCAAAACCATTTTTTTCATAAAAAACATTCATTTCATCATTGAAATCGAAATCAACATTTTTTAACTTCCCAAACGCGTCAATATGACAAGAGATCAATTTCATAGCGAAATATCCTCCCCTTTCAAAGCTTCAATTCCAACATTGCAAATCTGTTGTTTTTCTTCCTCGCCCAATGTTTTATCTGTCAAAACTTGATTTAAAAATTCTGCTTTAAGAGACAATTTTTCATTTGCAATTTTCTCCAAATCAAAAAGCAATCGAGTTTGATCCAAAACTTCCAAATAGAAAAAGTCGTTAGAAAATTTTTCAGCAACAACATTTACATTGATTTCATTTTCTTCTTGTCTATCTCCGACAAAAACAACTCTTACAAAATCGTTTTTGCCAAATTGTGAAGTTTTCTCTCCAACTATTTTTAATATATCACCAAAATTTATGAGTTTTGAAACATCAATTTCGACATTTCTATAAAAATATTTTGCAAACGGCACAAAAGTCCTTGTAAGTTTTCCATCTTTGATATCGAGCAAAACAAAACCATAATTTTGTCCAATATAACTAAAACTGCATGACTCCAAGCACCCACTGTAAGCCCAAATACCACGCTTGTCAATTTTTCCTTCATCTTTCAAATGGATATGCCCAAGTGCCACATAATCAATATCTTTTGATGCCAAATTTTTGAGAACCACAGGTTCACAATAAACATCTTTTGTCACTGGACAATGTAACATCAAAATGTTGAAATCAGACTTTTGAAACTCAATACTTTCATAAAATTTAGGATCAATTTGTCTTTTAAAACTCATTCCGCCAATGCAAACATTGCCCATATCAACTTTTGAAAACTTATCTTTAAATACAACAAAATTTGAAGGTTTTTTATCAAAAATCTCCACCCTTTCATCATGATTGCCCCAAATATAAAAGAAAGTAATATCTTTGTGTGCCAAAATTGTATCTTGCACAACTTTTAAAGTCTTTTTCAATACTTTTGGTTCGTCAAAAATATCACCACAAAGCAAAATTGCAGTGACCTTGTTCTTTTCGGCGAAATCAACCATATCAACAAAGTTTTGCAACATTTGATGACGCTTCAACTCTCTCTTTTGTGGAGTAAGTTTACTAAAATTTTTGCTGTCTAAATGCAAATCTGCACAATGAATAATTTTCATACAAAAATTATAACAAAAAAAAGAAGAAAAGGCAAAGAATTGAAAGGTCAAAAAAAAGAAAACTGAATATACCAGTTTTCTTTAAATTTTAAAATTTCAATAAGAATCCAATTAAGCAGCTTCAGAACCAGAAATCAAAGTTGATTTCAAAACAAGATTATAACTTATAGAGCCATTTGTTTTGATAGTTATTGAACCTGAAGAAGCAGAAGATCCTCTAACATTCAATGGATTGCTTGTCTCACCTTCTGCCAAACCATAATTTACAGAAATCTTTTTATTTTCAACTCTAGTTGTTCCTTCTTCATCATTAACAAAGGCGTCAGCAGTAAAACTTGCAACACTAGTCATATTGATAGTAACCTTCCCTTTGTCACTGAAAATAGAGTTTGTTCCCATAACAGAGCCAATATAACCAATTGTTGTGCTGCCACTCTTGTTTACGATTCTCTTTGTAGAAGCATTATTTTCGCCAATTTTGATGTTGATAACCAAGCTTCCTTCGCTGTTTACATCAATAGTTCCATTTGCTTCGCCAATCTTCAATTCACCTTTATCAGCATGAATTCCGATTTTTCCATTGACTTTCTTAACATTGATATTTGGTTCAGCAACTCCTCTAAATCCATCTTTTGCAGTGATTGTCAAGTCTCCATTAACCAAATCAGCAACAATGTTTGGAGCAATCATTGAGTCTTCTGAGTTTGTGTAATCCAAGTTTGCATAAACATCACCAAATTTGTAATTTCCTTGAACACAAGCAACTTCAACATTTGTTGCTGCAATATATCCAATAGAAACATTTCCCTTTTTGCAAGAAATTACCAAATTGTGACTACCGCAATCTGCAACATCCATTGTGATGTTTCCTTTGTTTGTTGACAAAGCCGCATCACAATTAACTTTCAATCCTTTTCCGGATTTTCCAGCATATGAAATAGTTTTCAAAGCAGAGATTTCGCCTTCAACAGTTTCAAGGTCGAGACTTTGTAAACTCTCTGTATCCAAATTGTTGCTTACATAGATGTTTCCGGTTTGTGTAGAAACCTTCACACTTTTAAGTTTTACAGCTTCGCCACTTTGAAGATTGTTTCCAAGGTCAACTTGTCCATCCGTTGTGTTCACCGTCAAATCCATATTGCTGAAGTTTGCAGGACTATCTTGTTTGAAATGCAAAATGATTTGAATATCTTTTGAAAGATAAAGAAAACCATTTGGTTCTGTAACATCAACTTTCAAAGTTGTTCCTTCATAATAAACATTATAACTGAATGCCACTGCATCAGAAGCAGCAACAAACCCCTTTGCAAAATTTTTGATGTAAAGAGAATCTTTGTTATAACCTTTTCTGTGGTTTTTCTCAACTGTCACATTTGCATATGTACAATTTATTTCAAGTTTTGAAACATTCGCCCAATCAATGGCGGTTTTGTTCTCATCAGTGGTTTTGTCCACATAAATATTATCCTCACCGGTAAAGTATTGCATCCAAAGCACAGTTTTCCCAGGATTGAACATCAAAACAACCAAACAAACCATGAAAACCGCAATCAAGAGCAAAACTAACAAACCAAAATAGAAGAAAAACCCTTTTCTAATTTGTCCTTGTGGCATAACAACCTCCTTTTTCTATATATAGTTATTTTAACACATATACAGCAATTTGTCAATTTTGAATTTTAAAAGAAATTCGGCACATAAAGATTAGTCAAGCACAGCCTTAATTCTTCTTACACCGCTTGAAGAACTCTCTTCTTTAACAATCTTGAGATGGTGCAAATCTTCTGTGTTTTTTGCATGAGGCCCACCACAAATTTCTTTTGAAATGTCGCCGATAGAATAAACCTTAACAACCTCGCCATATTTACTTTCAAACACACCAACAGCGCCACTTTCTTTTGCTTGACTAACGCTCATTTCTTCACAAACAACAGGCACTTTTTGAGCGATTGCGTCATTAACAAACTTTTCAATTCCAGCCAATTCTTCTGGCGTCATTTTGTGGTCAAGATTAAAGTCAATTCTAAGTCTTTCTGGAGTGATATTTGAGCCTTTTTGCATAACTTGTGGCCCAAACATTTTTCTAAGTCCAGCCATAATCAAATGTGTTGCAGTGTGCAACTTTGCACTTTCATAAGAACTGTCGGCAAGTCCACCTTTAAACACTCCTGCAGACGCAGTTCTGCTCTTCTCTTGATGCTCTTCAAAAGCTTTTTTATACCCTTCTTCATCTACATCATAGCCTCTTTCTTTGGCAAGCTCTCTTGTAAGTTCAAATGGAAAACCAAAAGTGTCATACAATCTAAAAACTGCCTTTCCAGAAATAATATTTTCAACAGTTTCACCTTTTTGAGCAGCAAATTGTTTGTGCTTTTCAATTCCGTTCAAGACCTTGTCAAATTCTTTATGTCCTTCTTCAAGAGCCTTTGAAAACTTTTCAACTTCTTTTGAAAGTTCTTCTTTAATCTTCTCTCTGTTTGCTTTGATGTCGCTGTAGTCTTCCCCATGCTTGTCAACATAAAGGTCAATAATATCATTGAAGTAAGCAGTATCAAAACCGATATTTCTTGCACAATTTACGGCTCTACGGATAAATCTACGCAAAATGTATCCTTGTCCAACATTTGAAGGAAGCACACCATTTGCATCTCCCAAAATAAACATTGAAGAACGCAAGTGGTCTGTGATAATTCTGTAAGAACGAGTTGCAAGTTCGCTGTCTTCATAACCAACTTTTGCTTTGGTTCCAATAAAATCAATAACTGTTTTGAAAATACCTGCATCATAAACACTCTTCAAGCCATTCAAAACAACAACTGTTCTTTCAAGCCCCATTCCTGTATCAATGTTTGGTCTGTCAAGAAGTTTTGCTTTTTCACCAGCATTTTCAACTTTGTATTGCATGAAAACATCGTTCCAAATTTCAAGATATTTCCCACAATCACAAGCTGGAGAACAATTTTCACTGCACTTTGGTTTTCCAGAATCATAAAACATTTCACTATCTGGTCCACAAGGTCCAACTCCACCACCGAGTGCCCACCAGTTGTCATCACGACCTTGATAGAAAACATTTTCAATTCCGCACTTTTTCCAAGTGTTGTAAGCAAGCTCGTCACGAGGAGCAGTTTCATCTCCTGCAAAAACTGTTGTTGCCAATCTTTCTTTTGGAATACCCAAATATTTTGGGCTTGTCAAAAATTCATAAGAAAGTTTTATCATTTCTTCTTTTGGACAACTTCCCAAAAACCAGTTCCCAAGCATTTCAAAAGAAGTCAAGTGACCAGCATCACCGACTGAATCAATATCATTTGTTCTTAAACATCTTTGAATATCACAAATTTTGTTTCCAGCAGGGTGTTTTGCTCCCAAAAGATAAGGAACAAGCGGATGCATCCCGGCTGTAGTAAACAATATAGTAGGGTCATTTTCAGGAATTATAGAATATCCTTCTACCCTTTTAAAACCATGGTCTTGAAAAAATTTAAACCATTTTTCTTTAATCTCAACATCAGTAATCATATTACGCTCCTAAACATGCTATATAATACCAAAAAACGCAAGAAAAAACAAGCAATTCGGCAGTTTTGACAAACAAAAAAAAGCATTTTTTACAAAAAAGAAAAAGAAGAGTTATTTCTCTTCCTTTTTATTTTCTCTTTCAAATTCAGTAATTATCCCAACAATGTGGTTGTGTCTATATTTTCTCTTGATTTTTTGCATGAATCCAGGAAATTTTTCTTTGGCATCATATTTGTCAATCGTGCTTGACATTGAGTCAACCATAACCTTTCCAGCTTTTCGTCTATCAACTTGTTTTGCAACAATATCAGTTGTTTTTGAATTTTGCACAGCATAGATGCATTGTTTTATATTTCTCTTTTTGTCTTTGAGCAGAACAATTATGTCGACAATAAAGAATATCAAAAATACCCCACCAAAACCGACATAATACAAATTGAAACCAGACAAAATGATGAAAAGCAAAAGAAGTGCAGCAAAAAGCAAAAGAGAAAAAAGTGCATATCTAACATTGTTTTTTGCACTCTCAACACCATTTTTGCCTTCAACAAACATCAAATGGTATTTTCCTTCAACATTTTCAATATTGTCAATGTTAAGTCTTGCCATAACTCCCCTTATCAATCAAAACAATTTTAACACACATTTTTTGTGCTGTCAAACATATACTTAAAAATTTTTAAATATCTCAAAAATCGCGATTAGCGTCTTAAAATATCTCCTTCTTTCAATGCAAATTTGCAAGGAACAACAACCTTTTCTTGCACAACTTTTGCAGAATCAAGAGATTGTCCAAGATGATTTGTTATTTTTTCTATTTTCAATTTTTTGTTGAATGTGTTTTTATCTGGACTCAAAATTTCAAGTTCGTCACCAACTGAAAATTTGTTTCTCATTTCAAGTTCAACTTCTCCATTTAATGCATCTTTTGACACAACAGCCACAAACTCACTTTCTTGCACTGGCATAGAATCTTCAGTGTATTGTTTTTCTTCATCATTGAAATAAAAACCTGTTGTATATCTTCTATGACTTGCTTTAAAGAGCTCTTTGCAAAGTTTTTCATCTGGCTTTTTAGGAAGCATATCCAAAGCCATACGATAAGCATTTACGACAGTCGCAACATAATAAGAAGACTTCATTCTTCCTTCAATTTTCACGCTATCTACACCAGCATCTTTCAAAAGCCCAAGATATGGAAGCATATTCAAATCTTTTGAGTTAAAAATATAAGAGCCTTTTTCATCTTCTTGAACTTCCATTTCGTCTTCACGACTAACTTCTCTAACCATATATTTCCATCTGCAAGCCTGAACACATTCGCCATGATTTGAATCTCTTCCAGTAAGGTAGTTTGAAAGCAAGCATCTTCCAGAATAAGCCATACACATAGCACCATGCACAAAGACTTCAATTTCAACTTTTGCAGGAACATTTTTTCTGATTTGTTTGATTTCTTCCAATGAAAGTTCTCTTGCCAAAATCAATCTTTTTGCTCCAAGGTCAGCCATCAAATTTGCAGAATAAGAATTGATAATGTTTGCCTGTGTGCTCACATGAACATCAAGCATTGGAGCATGCACTCTAACAAATTGAAGCATTCCAATATCAGCCACAATTACAGCGTCAACTTTTGCATCTTCCAAAAATTTCAAATAGTCCTTCAAACCTTCAAAATCCTTGTCTTTTGCAATAATATTGAGCGTAATATAAACCTTTTTGCCCTTGCTGTGTGCAATTTCAACGGCCTTAACAATCTCTTCATTTGAAAAGTTCCCTGCAAATGCACGAAGTCCATAACGGCCACCTGCGAGATATACTGCATCTGCTCCAAAATGCATTGCGGTTAAAAACTTCTCAAAATTTCCTGCTGGTGCCAAAAGTTCCATAATCCTTCTACTCCTTCAAATCTTTCGTTTTTTCATCTATTTTTTTACTTAAATTTTTATTTTTCGTTTTTGGTTTTGATTTCAAATTTTCTTCAAGCGGATTTTCGCTATCTTTTTCTATTTCAATTACCTTTTCATCATCGCCATAATTTTCTTTTTCTTTAATTTCATTTTTCTCATCCTTGGCAGGCTTTTGTGTCCTTTTCAATTTCGCCCAGTTTACAATTCCAAAAATGTTTAAAATCAAAAAGATGCAATAACACAAAACTGTTGGCAAAAGTGATATGTCGCCTATTGAGACTATCAAACCTGTCCAAAGCCCAATGCAAATCATATTTGAAATCATATAGAAAACAAAACTATACTCACATCGTCTTACCAAAAGATATCCTGCCGTCATTGTAAACACAACTGAAAATGTGCTTAAAATCAAATTCGCAGTGTTAAATGCTTTAAGCAAGAAGTAAACACCAACTCCAACAACGGCCATAACGACAAGAGTTATCGCCCATTCAAGCAATCCAAAATTTCTTTTGTTTACTTTCACAACATTTGCATCCTGTCTATTTTTTATCCAAGTGAAAATTGCAATCAAGTAAAGTGGAATCGTCACACATGCACACACAATCACTTCACCAAAATATCTGTTTTGTGCAGACAAAATGCAATAAACAATCCCTTGAACAATACCCAAAATTTGCCCAATAATCAAACCTTTTGAAACAAAGAAAACAGCGACAATTCCAATCAATGAATTGCAAATTACAACAGCAGAAGAGTGTTCAACAACACTCACTGCGATCAAAGTCACAGCAAAAACTGCCATCATAGCCCATTCATACCATTTTATGTTTTCAAAAAATTTTTTCAATGTTTTCCTTTTGTTTATTAGATGCTTACAGTTGGTTTTGCGGTAAGAGTCAAATCAGCAAAACCTTTGTCAGCCAAGATATAATAATATGCAATTGAACCAATCATTGCCCCATTGTCAGTGCAATATTTAAGGTCTGGCATGAAAATTTGAATGCCATTTTTTTCACATTCTGTTTTCAATTTTTCACGTAATCTGCTGTTTGCACCCACACCACCAGCAATAACCAATTTGTTTTTGCCGAGTTTCTGGCATGATTTTATGGTTTTGTCGCAAAGTTCGTCAGTAACGAGTTCTTGAAACGAACAAGCGACATCTGCTTTTGAATATTCTTCATTCTTTTGTTCTTTGTTGTGGACATAATTTACCACAGCAGTTTTAAGCCCACTAAAAGAGAAATTGAAAGTGTCTTTAAGTGGTGTTTTATAATTGAATTTCACAACATTTTGACCTTGCTTGGCAAGTCTGTCAATGTTTGGTCCACCAGGATAACTTAATCCAAGCACTCTTGCGACTTTGTCAAAGCATTCTCCAACAGAATCGTCCACAGTTGAACCAATCATATTAAAATCACAATAATCTTTCACTTCGACCAAAGCAGTATGTCCACCACTTACCATCAAGCACATAAAAGGTGGAACAAGGTCAAGGTGAGAAATATAATTTGCACCGATGTGCCCATGAACATGACTGACAGCAATCAAAGGGACATTCAATGCATAAGCCAAAGTTTTTGCAAAGTTTACTCCAACCAAAAGTGCTCCAACAAGTCCAGCGCCATATGTTACAGCCACAGCATCAACATCTTGCAAAGTCTTTCCGCTTGCTTTCAGCGCTTCTTTCAAAACCATAGGAATGTTTTTTATATGGTTTCTTGAAGCAACTTCTGGCACAACTCCCCCGAAAAGTTTGTGAATTTCAATTTGAGTTGAAACAATATTTGCCAACACCTCTCTTCCATTTTTTACTAAAGCGATAGAAGTCTCGTCACATGAAGACTCAATAGACAAAATCAAAACATTTTTTTTTGTCTTCAATTTTTCAAATTTTTCTCGTGCTATTTCCAAATAACTCATCAGTTTTTCACACTTGTCCTTTTAAGATATTCATTGATAAAATCTTGAATATCCCCATTCATAACCGCCTGAACATCACTTGTCTCAAAGTTTGTTCTGTGGTCTTTCACCATTGTGTAAGGGCAAAAAACATAAGAACGAATTTGACTGCCCCACTCAATTTTCTTTACATCACCACGAATTGAAGCCAATTTTTCGAGTTCTTCCAATTCTTGTTTTTCGACCAATTTTGAATACAACATTTTCATTGCTGTTTCTCTATTTTGAATTTGTGAACGCTCTGTTTGACAAGCCACAATAATTCCAGAAGGAATATGTGTAATTCTGATAGCAGATTCAGTTTTATTGACATGTTGTCCACCAGCACCAGAACTTCTAAAAGTGTCCACTTTCAAATCTTCTGGACGAATAACAATGTCTGGTGCATCTTCAATTTCTGGCATAACTTCCAAAGAAGCAAAACTCGTATGTCTTCTTGAATTGGCATCAAATGGAGAAATTCTCACAAGTCTGTGAACTCCTTTTTCTGCTTTCAAATATCCATAAGCATATTCACCAGAAACCAAAAATGAAATTGATTTCAAACCAGCTTCATCACCATCCAAAACATCCAAAACCTTGATTTTGAATCCATTTTTTTCTGCATACATGCAATACATCCTGTAAAGCATATCTGTCCAATCTTGTGCTTCTGTTCCACCTGCACCCGCGTGCAATGTCAAAATCGCATTATAGTTGTCATATTTTCCAGAGAGCAATGTTTCCAATTTTGCACTTTCAATTTCTTTTTCCAAAATTTCCAAAGTGCTGTTAAGTTCATCATAAATCCCTTGGTCTTCAAGTTCTTCCAAGAGTTCTATACTTACTTCACAATTTTCAATTTGTGAGCCAAGTTTTTTTATTTCTTCCAATTTATATTCAAAAAGTTTAACCTCTCTGCCCACCTTTGACACTTTTCTTGCATCATTGAAAAAACCGTCAGAGAGTTGTTCTTCTTTAAGTTCGTCCAAACGCTTTGTCAAACTATCCGGGTCAAAGACACTCCTTGATAAATTTGTATTCTTCTTTAAGTTGTGATAACTTTTCTTTTTGCACGTCAACTATCATAAAATTCTCCTAAAAACATCTATATATAATAATAGCACATCACAATCAAAAAAGTAAAGGACAAAACAAAAAAGACAGAAATCAATCTTCTGTCTTTTCAATTTGTTCTTGAACATGAACTTTCTTAAATTCTTCATCTTGCTTGATAAGAGACTTCTCCACCCACATAAGACTGACACCATACATGACATACATTGCACAAACAAATCCAAGGGCAATTTTCAAAAACAAAGTGCTGCCATCTTGTATCATACTGTCAAAAAGTCCTGCAAGAAGAATGAAAAGTGATGATGTAATTCTTCCTGTTCCCAAAAAGAACTCTGCAAATGCGTTGCTCTCCAAGATGTGAGAATGTAAGGACAAAACTCTAACCACCCCGCCTCTTCTAGAATCAGAGATTGACATCAAAATAACATTCAAAATTGCATAAATGCCATAGAAAATTATGATTGTAGTCTTGTTTGTTGCGCACAAAATTGCAATAACTGCAGCTGCAACCAAAATGATAGTTGGAATAATGAAATCTTTTGCCCTTTTCTTTCGATAATGTCTCAAATATACAACCATTGTCAAAAGTGAGCAAGCGGTAAAGATAGATTGAAAAGTGCCCAAAGATGCATTTGAATCGAAAGTTCTCATCACCAAAATTGTTATCAATGTCGTAAAACTGTCGTAAGACGCACCTCTAAAGAAATTGCTGATATAAACAAACCAGAGCGGTTTTGTCGTCTCTTTATTTTCTTTCATATACTTTCCAAATTCTCGCAAATTGAAAGAGAGTTCAAATTTTTTCTTTGGTTTAATCAAACAAGAAAAGATAATCAACGCCCCACATACTGCAAGCATAATGAGTGCTGCTACCGTAAAATCCATATCAACAACATAACCAAGTGAGATAGGAAAAACGATGTAAGTTATTTGAAACATAATCCTCTTAACAGCGAAAAATCTCACCTGATGTTTACTACTTATTGTCTCTGCGGTCAAGCCATTGTAACCTGCTGAAAACAATCCAAATCCAACTCCATAAAAAACAGCAATAAGTGGCACAAAGTCATACAAGATGTTGTATTTGCTCATGATGTAAACAAGAAAAACAACCCCAGTCAAAATCACAGAACCAATAGACACAAAAATGCTTTTTTTTATTTTTTTGAGTGCAAAACCAGTGACAGAATAAGACGAAGTCAAAACGAGATAATAAATCACATAAAAAAGACCAATTTTCAAAATATTTTGTGACACTTGAACAGATGAAGAGATATCTCCCGTGTTTAAAATTTTTGAAACAAAAAACAAATCAATAAAGATACAAATCACCGCCTGCAAGCAGTCGCACGCGATGATAGAAATGGCACTAATATCAAAAATTTTACTTTTGTTTTTCATTATTTCCTCAAAAGATTATACAAAAAATTATTTATATTATGATTATAACAAACAGCATAACAAAATCAAAAAGAAAATTAAAAAAATCACAAGAATTTTACAAAACACTATTGCAATTGACAGCAAATTGAGTTATTATTGACATAGGAGAAGGATATGGGAGATTTAATAAAGGAGTTTGAAAAACTCACACAGACTGACATTTCAAATTTCAGTCTTGAAGAACAACAGGATTTTTACAAAAATTCAATAAGAGATTTAGATGTTGTTATGAACAATAAAAATATCGACCTTAATTTTTACGAACAGTTGCTTGAAATAAAAAGAAACCTGCTTGCAAAATTGTATGCAACAAAATTAAATACTGACGAAGGAGAGTAAAAATGGGGAAATCATCATCACGCAGAACAAACGCATTTTTGAAAAGCAAAAAGAAAGAGCGCTATGGAAGACACACGCCAATGCATAGTGGCAACACCCCTTTCAGAAATGAAGACAAACGCAAAAAGGGGGAAATTACATATGTTGCTGTTGACTCATGCATTTTGATTGACATGATGCACATGGTCGGAGGACATTCAATAAAGTATAAAGATGCCGCATATTTCTCAAAACTTAGAAGACTTCTTGACAACTGTGTTTTTGACGAAAATGGCAATAGAAGAAAAAATGGAAGAATTGTTTTATGCTTACTCCCAAGCGTAAAAAGAGAACTTTCTGATGAATCTGGTCAACTTCATGCAAGCATAAAGAATTTTATTGAAAACCGCACATTAGAATTGAAAATTAGCGAAGAATATTCCCACACATTCAATAAAAAGGTTGAAAAACTCGTAAAAGAATATGCAAAGAAAGGTTATTTCTTGGACAAAGAAAAAACACCAACTATGGACGCCTATCATGTTGCACAATCTTCAATTCTCAATATAACACTTATTTCAAGAGATAAACACATCACCAAAGATTTTAGAGATAGAAAACCAGAAAAGAAAATAGAGCAAGTAAAATTTGTAAATCGCAGACAACTCAATGGCGACTTTGATGGATTGCAATCAGAATCGAGAACTGTTCACAATTTCTTTAAACTTTATGACAAAAGCGAAAGATTTCCAAGTCTTGAAAATTTTGTTATCCTTGAAAGAAAAACTCAAGAAACATTGCTCAACAAATTCAATTATCATCCACCAAAAAAGCCTGCATACGATTTGGGACTTTAATAAAAGTCAAAACTTACAAAAGCAAAACAAAAAATACAAGAAGCGAAAATAAAAGCCGAGAATTTCAAGTTTCTCGACTTTTTTCGTTTTTTGTTTTTTCAATCTAAACCACTTTTTGCAAAACTATTCTTTGCCTGCGTCTTTTGCATTTGCTGTGCTTTCTGCTTCACCTGTTTTTTCACTTGTTTCCAACGCTTTAGTTTGCACAGCAAGTTTTTTATTTTGTCTATTTGATATAATTTTTCTCACTACAAAATTTATCAAATAAATAAGTGCACACATTCCATAAACTGCAAAGAAAACAGCAAAAGGCATCAACCATTCTGGAACAAATGGAAATGTTGAACCAGTTATGAAGAACCAATCATAATGATGTCCATCTGGAATACCCAAATAAGCATAATTTCCAAAGAAAGCCCAAACAATCATAATAACAATACCAACAGCTTCCTTCCAAATTTCTTTGAAATTAAATTCTGCTTGATTTAAACTTATACTCAAAAATCCCCAAGCAAACATAAGTCCATGGTAGACAAAAGTTTGAACAACCTTATAGCACCAAGGAGTCACCCCACCCAATGCTGACCCAGGATATGTTATATACATCAACGAAGCAACAATCGCGAAACAAACGATCGCGTTTTTTATTGGCTTAAATTTTTTGTTGAATTGAGCAAATGGAATAAAAATTCCTGTCAATGTGCAGATATGGAATGGCAATTTGTCAATATCAATTTTCCCTTGTGAAAATGGCATAATGAAGAAATCCAAAATATATATACCAATTGTCAAATAAGCCAAAATGTTTAACACTGTGACTTTTGTTTTTTCAGATTTTTTTCTAAGTAAGAAATATGCTCCGAACGAAAGCCCCAATATCAACACTATCCACAAAATATGCCATATAGAAAAAAGTGTAATTTCAACCGAACCTGTAGATGTTCCAAAAATCTTTTTAAAAAATTCATTCATTTATTTGTTTCCTCCTATTTATAAATTCTTTTATCTTGCTGTACCATCGTTCTTCTTTTGGCAAAGCGATTTGCTCGACAATCACAGTTGTCAAAAATGTTATTAGTATTCCAAGCATACCAATTAGATAAGTATTAAACCATGGTATTTTCGGGAATGGATTTTCTAACAAATACATACAGTTTGGCGGATCCAGTTTAAAAATTTTATAAAGCCCAATAATAACACCGCCATCAATCAACAAGAATAGCAAACCGCAAGTAACGCTTAATGTGTTTTTCACTCTGATTTTGATGTATTTGCCGACAAGCAGATAAACACAACCAAAAATCATTGTAGAATGAGATAGCAGTCCTTTCAATGTTGACCATAATGCAAGGTTTGGTGCATTGGCATAGATTTCATTAAATGCAATACCAACTATGCCTCCAACTATGCCCAAGTAAAAAGTGAATTCTGCAATATATCCAAAAACTTTTGATTGTTTGTTTTTATAAAACGCACAAATTGCCAAAAACCACATCGCAACATTGCATGGATATATAGGAAAAAGCATAGGTTCTTCAACATTCGCCTGCCCGTTTTTTAAGAAATTCACATACAAACTTGAAAAATGCAATGCAATTGTCAAAACTGCTGATATTTTTAGAATGATATCTTTGTATTTTTGATTTTTTACAACAAAAAAGCATAAAATCATCAACCCGATAGTAACGATGCTAGAAATAACCATATATAAGATATGCGGCAAATCAAATAACATATATATACTATATCTCTTTTTTTCGACAAAATCAACTAAAATAATAACAAAACAATTTTATCAACAAATTGATGCTTATGTTAATTTATCTTTAATTTTAAATATTTTGCAAAAAAATATTTAAACATATATTCAAAAAAAACAAACAAAAAAACCACCCGCAAATGAGTGGTTTTTATATGTTTATTATTCTTGTTCAGAAGATTCTGTTTCAGCTTGTTCTACTTCTAGTCTTTCAATTTCTTCTCTATAAACTGCAATATCTTTTTTAAGTTCGTCATTTCTTACTTTCAAAACATTATACATCTTTTCAAGAAGTGGATATCTTTCTTCGTTTTTCTTCATAACTTCTTCACAGTGTTGAACAGAAAGTTTAAGTCCGTCCAAGAGGTCAAGATCTTCTGCCAATTTTGTGGCTTTTTCTTGATCAATTTCTGCATAGTTGTTTACGCCATAAAGCAAAACTTTTTGTTTAGCAACAAGTGCTTCTTTTCTTCTCAATTTCTTCTCATCTTTATCATGAGCATCCCAAACTCTACGAAGTGGGATATATTCTTTCTTGCATTGTTTAAATTCTTTTTCTGTTGCTTTAAGTCTTTCTTCTGCATTTGCAAGTCTTTCTTTAAGTTCATCCAAAGTCAATGCTGCTGCATTTGTTTGAACAGGAACTTCAACAATCTTTTCAACAACTGTTGGTTCTTCTTTTTGTTCGGCTTGTTCTGCCAAAGCTTTCTTTGCAGCTTCAAGTTCTCTTACCATTGCTTCATATTTTTCTTTTTCAGCAATCAAAGATTTTCTTTCTTCTTCCAAAGCTTCATCATTGTTTTCTTCAACAACAGGAGTTTCTTCAACTTCTTCGCCATTTGTTAAAACAACTGGTTCTTCCTCAACAGTTTCTGCACTTTCTTGTGCTTCAACATTTTCAGTTTCAACTTCATGGTTTCCTTCGTTTTCAACTGTTTCTGGTTGTTCTTCAGTTTCAGCGTCTGCAGAATTGTCGTCCATTTCAGCTTGCATTCTTTTGATGAGTTCTTGTCTTCTTGCTTCAAGATAAGCTCTTCTCTTGGCATTTTCGTCATCTTCGTCAGCATTTTCTTTTTCGATTTCTTGTTTTTCTTCTTCAGCTTTTTCTGGATTGACATCTTCAATCTTTGTTTGGTCAATCAAAACAACATTTTCATCTGTTTCTTCGTTTTCAGCAGTTTGTGTCTTAACAGGTTCGTCATCAAGTTTGAAATCAGAGACCATAACATTGTTGTCAACAGCATTTTGTTTTACGTCATCAAAATGCAATTCTTCGTCTTTCTTCTTTTCTTTCTTTGTAAAACTAGCAACAGATTCCCACAAAAAGTAAACAATAAGTGAAGCAGCCACAACTACGCCCAAAATGATAACAACGTTCAAAATCAAAGAATCTACACTAATTTTTCCAGGAGCATTCAAAAGAGAATTAAACATAGCAATATACCTTCCTTTTTAATTTTTGAGTTAACCTCAAATTTTGATTTGAAAATCAGTTCAAACAAAATCAGACTCAATTTTTTGGTGGAGACGGAGGGAATTGAACCCTCGTCCGAAAACAAAACAAAATATTTTTCTACATGTTTAGTTTGTGTTTAAATTTCATTTTCAAGTCACCCATAAACAGGTTTTGAAAACAATTCCTTAAAATTTTTTGCGACTACAAGGACAACTTGTCACAAAATTTTTGCCTAAGATGATACTCTGGTCTTCAACTGGCAAAGTCAAAGGAGAGCAGATTGAAAATTTCAATCAAGTCGTTATTGAGATGACTAACTACGCAGCCATAGCAACAACATTGTTATTATTGTTTGCGTTTATTTCGCTTGCTCATGTTTAAGGTGTATGGGCGACCACCACATGCTTTGTATATTTTGTTTAAATCCCCGTCGAAACCAAAATCGTCCCCTTATTCAAACGCTCTTTCAACATCGCGCTTGATAGATTTCTCTTTAAGAGTCTGCCTTTTGTCGTAGAGTTTTTTGCCCTTTGCAAGACCGATTTCCACTTTAACTTTGCCAGTTTGATTGAAATAAATCTTTGTGGCAACGATTGAAAATCCTTTTTCCTTAACCATACGCTCAAACTTTTGAATTTCGCTTTTGTTTAGAAGCAATTTTCGAGTTCGTCTTTCGTCTGGTTTGAAAGAAGTTGTCTTTTCATAAGGTTTGATGTATGCATTTTTGAGGAACATTTCGCCATTTTTAACAACGACAAAACTGTCAGTCAAACTTGCACCGCCCGCTCTAACAGACTTAACTTCACACCCTTCAAGAACAATTCCAGCCTCAACCAAGTCTGAAACGAAGTAATTAAAAAACGCTTTTTTGTTGTTTGAAATAACCTTCATTTCCTCTCCTATTATATCACTTAAATTATTATATTTCAATACCCTTTTTTAAAAAAAGCACATTTTTTGGCATTTTTTTCAAAAAAAAGTTGAAATTTTTATGCTTTTTTGTGCTTTTTCAAATTATTCAGCAATTTTAAAGTCTATGTTCCTTGCCTGCAAATTGACACTCGTAAGCGTCACTTTAACCTTATCGCCCAAAGAGAACAAGTGACTGTTGCCTTTGAGTTTGAGTTGTCTTTCAAGGAAGATATAAACATCATCTGGCAAATCTTCAACCTTTATCAAACCTTCAACAGTGTTGTCCAAAGCGACAAACAAACCAAAGTTTGTAACAGAAGAAATTGTTGCATCAAAGACTTGTCCAACTTTGTCTTTCATCAAGTATGCTTTCCACAAATCATCAACATCTCTTTCTGCATAATCCGCATTTCTTTCACAAGCAGATGCTTGTTCTGCAGCCTCAAAAGTAAACTCGTCAAGTTCGTCTCTTCTTGTGGCATCAATCTTTCCTTTCTTGTGCAACCACTCTTTGATAATTCTGTGAATTGTCAAGTCGGGATATCTTCTAATTGGTGAAGTAAAGTGACAATAATCCACCAAAGCCAAACCAAAATGCCCCAAATCTTTGTTTGCATATTTTGCTTTTTGCATTGAACGCAACACAACTTTGTTTACGACATCTTTTGTGTTCAAGCTTTCAACATTATCCAAAATCTCTTGAAAATAAGCAGGTTTAATTTCATCAGGCACCGCAGGAAATTTCACTCCTATGCCTTTCAAGAAATCACACACACTCAAAACCTTGTCTTTTGTTGGTGCTTCATGCACACGATAAACAAAAGGCACACCCAATTTGTTGAAATGACGAGCAACTGTTTCATTTGCCAAAACCATAAAATCTTCAATAAGTCTATGAGATTCGTTTCTTTCTCTTCTAGCGATGTCAACAGCCATGCCGTTTTCATCAAAAATAAATTGAACTTCTGGAATTTCCAAATCAAGAGCCCCACGTTTTTGTGTGTTCTCTTCCAAAATGTCGCAAAGTTCTCTCATCAAGAAAAAGTCTTTTTGAAGTCGTTTAGTCTTTTCGTTAAGCTCACCACCTGTCAAAGCCTCATGCACTTCTTTGTAAGTAAGTCTTGCAGTGCTTTTGATAAACGATTCACAGATGTTATAATCAATCACTTTTCCAGAAAAATCAACTTTCATTATGCAAGACAAAGTCAATCTTTCAACGCCTTCATTAAGTGAACAAATCCCGTTTGACAAAGATTTTGGAAGCATTGGCAAAACTGAAGTAGGAAAATAAACACTTGTTCCTCGCTTGTATGCTTCTTCATCAAAAACATTCCCTTGTTTGACATATTCACCAACATCGGCAATATGCACACCAACTTCGTAGAAGTTATCAAATTTTTTGATATTGACAGCATCATCAAGGTCTTTGGCATCAGCACCATCAATAGTAAAAATCGTTTCACCTGTCAAATCAAGTCTGCCTTTCTTTTGTTTTGCAGAAACAGTCTTTGGCAAACTCTTCTCTGCATCAACAACTTGTCCAGGAAAATTTTCAAAAAGATTGTGTTCTCTAATGATTGAAAGTTCAAGAGCCTTTACATTATCTTCAAATCCCAAAATTTCATTTACTATGCACTTGATTTTACCTTTGTCTGTTCTAACAATTTTTGCCATAACTTTCATGTTCTTTTGCAATTTCAAGCCAGTTTTTACAATAGGCATATCAAAAGGTATCTTATTGTTGTCAGGGTCGAGAAAATAGTTCCCGCCAACAATATTTATTGCACCGACAATGTTTTCGAGTTCTTTGTAAATGCTGACAACTTCTCCATCAACACCATCACCTGATTGAGACATAATTTTGACGATAACAAACTCACCATCAAGTGCTCCCATTGTTTTGTTTGCAGGAACAAATATGTCATCTTTAAAGCCGTCAACTTTAACAAATCCAAACCCCTTTGTTGTGCCAAAAAATTCACCTTTCACATATCCATGAGAAGGGATTGTTATAAATTTGTTTTTTCTAATTTCAAAAATGTCTCCGCTTTCAACGAGAGAATAAAAAATCTTCTTCACTTGTTCCACATCGGTATCAAGTGCAGAAGACAAAAACAAAAATAGTTTGTCTATGTGAGAGAAAACCAAACTATTTTTGTCAATCAATGATAATATTTCTTTTTTTTTGCTCATTAAGCCACCTTAATCGGCATATATCAAAAGACTAACGAAATACAAGATTACACAAACAACAGCAATAATAGAAGTAATGATTGTAATCAATTTCAAAGTAGCGTCTTTTGACCCGCCCTTGTTTTTTGAATAATAACTTTCTTGTTGTCCAGTGATAACATCTGCATCATTTGAATCTTCATTTTGGAACAATGTTGTTACAATCAAGATAATTGCACAAGCCACTACCAAGCAAAACAAAACAATTCTGATGATAGGAAATGAATCTGAAACCCAAATAGGAACTGTGCTGTCCAATAACATACTCATAATAAAAAACTCCTCAACTTTTAAAACTTTATTTGGTAAAGCGTGCCGCAGAAACGACCGCAACGAGTGCAAACATCAAGATTGCCAAAATAAGCATACCCCACTTTGGTCTTTTGCCCTTGTCAAAACTTTTCTTAAAGAAAGCAAGCAAAGCATAAAGTCCAAAAAGGCTGAATGCACAGATGACAATGATATAAGTTGTGTTATTCCATTCATTTGTCACCCACATCGAGAACTTGTCCCAAAGACTACATAGCATTGAAAACATACGCACTCCTTTACAAGGTGTATTTTAGCATATTTAAAACAAGAATACAACTCTTTTTGATTTAAAAGAGCAAAAATTTTGTAAAAAAAGTGAGCAAAGTGCACAATAAAAACAAAATCGTGAAATTTATTTTGAAAAATTTGCTTTTTTACACGCAAATTGTTATCATTATTGCATAAAGAAAAAAGGAAGGATTTTTATGAACAAAACAAAAATTGTATGTTCTATCGGACCTGCAAGCAGCAGTGTCGAAACGCTTGAAAAAATGATTGATGCTGGAATGAATGTTGCAAGATTCAACATGAGTCACGGCACACATGAATCGCACAAACTTTTGATTAACGCCGTCAAACAAGCTCGCCAAAACAAAAACAAACCTATCGCAATCATGATTGACACAAAAGGTCCAGAAATCAGAGTAAAGCAATTTGAAAATGGGAAAATCATGCTCAAAGAAGGAGACAAATTTACTCTCACCACAAAAGATGTCACCGGCACAAATGAGCATGTAAGCATAACATACAAAAATCTGCCAAAAATATTGAAAAAAGACACAAAAATTTTGTTAAATGACGGAAATATTGAGTTGCGTGTCCAAAAAATCACAACAATCGACATTGTGTGTGAAGTCGTTCATGGTGGCGAACTTTCAAATAACAAGAGCATAAATATCCCTGGTGTAAAAACGGAAATGCCATATTTAAGCGAGCAAGACAAAAGCGACCTTTTGTTTGCAAAAGAAATGGACGCTGATTACATCGCAATTTCTTTTGTTAACTCTGCTGACGATGTTTTGCAAGTCAAAGAATATCTCAAATCAATCAATTTCAAAGACGTCAAAATCATATCAAAAATTGAAAGTGATGAAGGTGTAAAAAATTATGACAAAATCTTAAAAGTCTCTGATGGCATCATGGTTGCTCGTGGAGACCTTGGAGTGGAAATTGACTTTGTAAAAATCCCAATCTTACAAAAAGAATTTATAGGCAAATGCAATTATTATGGAAAAATCGTCATCACTGCCACACAAATGCTTGAAAGCATGATAAATAATGCTCGACCAACAAGAGCAGAAATTTCCGATGTTGCAAACGCAATTTTTGATGGAACAACAGCAATCATGCTCTCCGGTGAAACTGCTTCTGGACAATTTCCAGTTGAAACTGTAGAAACTATGAAACGCATTGCACTTGAAAGTGAAAACTACACAGATGGTTCAAATGCAGAAATCATCACTCACAACACATCAAAAAGTCTTGGCTATGCCGTTTACGCATTGTCAGAAACTGAAGATGTTCAAGCAATAATCGTTGTCACAAAATCTGGAATAACAGCAGAAAATATCAGCAGATTTAAACCAAAGGTTCCAATCATTGCATGCACCCCAAGTGAAAAAGTTTACAACAAAATGAGTCTTCTCTATGGTGTTTATCCAATCTTGGATAAAACATACAAAAATATGCAAGACATAAACAAAAGTTCTCTTCAAAAATCACTTGAAACAGGTCTCGTAGAAAAAGGTGACAAAATTGTCCTTGTAAGCGGACTTGTTGCTGGCAAAAGCGGTTCAAACTTGATGCTCATTGAAAAAATTTAAGACACAAATCATAAAAAAAATAAACTGAATTCAAATTTTCAGTTTATTTTTTTCAAAATTTATTGATTCTCCTTGTCATCTTCCTTCAAAAAATCTTCTACCAATTTAGTCGCTTCTGACAAATAATCTTTTTTTGTGTCAAGCCAAACAATATTTTTTTCTTTTTTAAACCAAGTCACCTGTCTCTTTGCAAAATGTCTAATATGCTTGAAAAGGTCATCATGATATTCTTGAAAATCTTTATATTTTCCAGTGAGATATCTGTATGTGTAACGATACTCAAGTCCAAGTCCTTCCAAAAATTCTGGAGTCGCACCAGCATCCATAAGCCCTTTGATTTCTTCAACCATTCCATCGTTTATTCTTATATCAAGTCTCTCGCCAATTCTTTGATAAAGTACATCTCTATCAAAAGTCATGCCAAGTTGCAAAACATCATAACGAGGATTGCTTTCTGCCTGTTCTTTTGTTCCACCCTCGATCTTTTCAATCTGTCTTACAAGTCGTCTTTTGTTTTGTGGGTCTTTAATATCTTCAATTCCATGTTCATGTAAAATTTTTACCAACTCTTCGCAAGTTTTTTTATCAAGTTCTGCTCTCAATTTTTCATCAGGTTTACACTCACTCAAAGAAAAGCCTTCAACAATCGCACGAGTATAAAGTCCAGTTCCACCAACAATAATTGGAAGTTTTCCCCTAGCAATTATGTCATCAATGATTGGATATACCATTCTTTGAAAATCTGCAACAGAAAATAGTTCGTTTGGACTGATAATATCAAGCATATGGTGTGGAACTCCCTGAATTTCTTCTTCAGTCACCTTTCCAGTGCCCAAATCCATGCCTCTATAAACCTGTCTAGAATCTGCAGATACAACTTCTCCATTAAATATTTTCGCAAGCTCAATCCCAAGACTAGACTTGCTTGATGCTGTTGTTCCGACAACAGTAATAATCTTTGGTTTGCTCATAATTACACCACCTTAACTTTTTCACAATGATTATAACACAACATTTGTTTAGTCACAAAGCATAATTGCAACAACACCAAATTTCTTTTCGTTTTCAATTGAATAAAATTGATGATATACATTTTCAACTTCCGCTTTCTCAAAACATTGAAATCCAATTTTGTTCAAAGGCAATTCGTCAAGCATCTTTGCAAAACTGTCAAAATATAACAAATCTTTCACACGCTTTTGCATTTTCCCATCTAAATTGCTTTCATCTCTAAAAGTAATAAAATCGCCAACGGAAATCAGCCTTCTTTTTTCATCATTAAGCCTAATTTCATAAATCTTTTCTCCAGTGCGAATTTTTTCAAAATAAATATGTCTCAATTTCATTTCATGCACCATTTTTTGCATCCCCCAATCAAAATATTTAACATTTATAGTTTACAAATTTAATATAAAATTGTCAAATATATAGTTGACACTATACAAATAAAATGATATTCTAATTATATAAATAAAACAAAAATTAAGAAGGAAGTTTTTATGATAACAGATCACGGAGTAAGAACACTATACACAAATGCACTTCAAAGAGGATATCAAAACGAAGCAGCATGCAAATTCAATTCTGCATTATCTGACTATAGACAAGCTCTAGGGATTGCAAAATCTTTTGATGATATGGCAGGAATTGAAAACTGCAACAAATGCATCACTCGTGTAACAAAAAAGATATCCAATGAAAGAACATTATAATTAAAAACAAAAAATGATGAAAATTTTAACCGATTTCCATCATTTTTAAATTTTTCCTTGATTTGCATTCATTTATCAAAATGTTTTTACATAAAACAATTTCAAATGTGTTTTAATTCACTAAAAATAAATATATGGTCGGTTTACAATATCACAACAAAGAGGTAAATATGAAAAACAGCAACCATTGGTTTAGAGATGCAAAATATGGTTTAATAATCCATTTTGGCTTGTATTCACTGCTTGGTGGTGAATACAAAAACTATAAAATGCAATCATATTGTGAATGGATACAATCATATGCTCGAATTCCAATTTGTGAATATGAAAAATTGTTAAAAATTTTCAATCCCACATATTTCAATGCAGAAGAAATTGTAAAATTCGCAAAAATGCATGGCTTTAAATACATAATTTTTACAGCAAAACACCACGATGGATTTTGTATGTTCAATTCCAAATATGATGATTACAATATATCCAATACTCCTTACAAGAAAGATATCGTAAAACAACTTTCAGATATGTGCAAAAAATACCAAGTCAAATTTGGACTATATTATTCACAAGATTTAGATTGGCATGAGAAAAATGGTGGTGGATATAATTGCGAAAATATTGATTGTGCCGGAACAAGTTGGTGCAATGATTGGGATTTTAAAAATTGTGACAAAGATTATAGTGATTATTTCAATTCAAAAGTGCTTTTTCAAATCAAAGAACTTTGCCAAAATTATGGAAAAATAGATTTGTTTTGGTTTGACACTCCAAAAAGTATCAGCCCCCAACAAAGCCAACAATTATATGATTTAGTCAAATCATTCCACCCTGATTGTTTGATAAACTCCCGTTTAGGTAATGGTTGTTATGACTATGTTACACTTGGAGATAACGAAATCCCAGACAATCTTACATACAAAACAAGCAAAGATTTCAATGATTTGAGTGGAATAAAATATTCTAAAGACAGTTTGTATGAATCCGCTTGTTCTCTCAATAACACTTGGGGATATTCAAAATTTGATACAAATTACAAATCATTACGAGAGATTAAAAAAGTCAAAGACAAACTAAACAAATTAGGTATAAACTACACAATAAACATTTCACCTGACTCCACAGGAAAAATACCACAACAAAGTTTGGATATTTTATCAGAATTAAATACAAATAACCTCTAAAATAAATATATTTTTTTATCAATAACCTTTTAATAGATTACATAATACATGCCTACAGCATATGTATTCAAGTCCTTTTAGTAAATTAGAAGAAATGCCTAAAGAAAGAAAACGCAAACGAGAAAAAGATTTTGAAATGTAATAAAAATGGCAGAATGATAACATTTACATCGGGTTGGATGGTTAGACCAAAGGGAAAAATTACAAATAATACTCCTTTGGCAGATTAAAAGGAGATGAAAATAAAATATTTAGATTTAGTTGAATTGATAAAAGAAAAACCTACTTATACTAAAGCTGGAGTAAAAGTTGGGGATTTCGGTGCTGTGATGAGTGAAAAGCCAATAAATGGAAAGTGGCAAGTGATTTTTTCAGAGTTTTATACAGGTAAAGACATTGCAGATATTATGGTTGCGGAGGAAGATTTAAAAGTTCATGAAAGTATTCCAAAAGATAGATATCCTAAAAAAATTTTGACAGCAATTGACAGCAAATGTACCAATTTTAGAGAGTTTACGAAAGAATTAGACCGATAGTTGATTTTTTGACTATCGGTCTTTTTTTAGGCACGCAAGAAGATTTTTAATCTTCTTTTGGAGCAAAAATTGACAGCAATTGCACCAAAAATTGACAACAAATGTTTTTTTTACCTAAAAAATTTTGTTAAAAAATGGAAATAAAAAAATCGCTAAAAGCCTTTATTTATCGGCGTTTTAGCGACTTTTGTTTAATGGAGCTGGTGACGGGAATCGGACCCGTGACCCCCACCTTACCAAGGTGGTGCTCTACCGCTGAGCCACACCAGCATAACAGACATTATGCACAATTTGATTTTGCATAGTGAGTTTAGCATAATCAGTGCATAATGTCAACATATTTGGTATTGTAAAGTTAAAGCTTAATTGTTATTCCAGTTCCAATTCAAAATTTCTGGCATATCAATTCCATATTCTCTTATATACTTGTCATGATTGGCGAGCTTTCCTTCCATTCTTTGGATTATTTCTTCTTTCTTTGACTTTGGCACATTGAGATATTTTAATGCTTTTATAACTAAATGATATCTATCAATATGATTTTTGACTCTCATATCAAATGGTGTTGTAATCGTCCCCTCTTCTTTGTAACCTGAGACATGCATGTTTTGATTGTGTCTATTATATGTCAACAAGTGAACGAGTTGGGCATAGCCATGGAAATTGAAAATAACTGGCTTATCTTTTGTAAATAGTTTGTCATATTCGGCATCAGTTAAACCATGAGGATGAGATTTGTTTGATACAAGTTTCATAAGGTCAACAACATTCAAAAATCTAACATTCAATTTTGGCAATTCTTTCTTTAAAATTGAAATCATAGCGAGGGTTTCAAGTGTTGGAGTATCGCCACACCCAACAACAACCAAATCCGGTTTTTTCGTGTTATTCATCCCAGCCCATTTCCATTCTCCAACGCCATTTGCACAATGCTTTTTTGCTTCTTCCATAGAGAGCCATTGGAAAGATGGGTGCTTTGAAGCGATGATTGTATTGACATAGTTTTTGCTTTTCGCACAATGGTCATAGCAAGAAATAAGGCAATTTGCATCAGCAGGAAGATAAATCCTTACCACATCGGCCTTTTTGTTCACAATATGGTCCAAGAATCCTGGGTCTTGATGTGTAAAACCATTGTGGTCTTGCTGCCAAACATTGCTTGTTAAAATAAGATTTAATGAAGAAATTGGTTTTCTCCAAGAAATTTCATTGCAAACCTTAAGCCATTTTGCATGTTGGGCGACCATACTGTCAACAACACGAATAAATGCCTCATAACTGTTAAACATACCATGACGCCCAGTAAGCAAATATCCCTCAAGAAGACCTTCGCACATATGCTCAGACAAAAATGAGTCAACAATTCGTCCATCACTTGCAAGTTTGTCATCTGTTGGCAATATTTTGCTATTAAAATCTCGATTTTCAACTTCAAATGCCTTGTAGAGTCTATTGCTCATAGCTTCATCTGGACTAAAAATTCTGTAGTTTTTATTGTCTTTATTCAAAACAAACAAGTCTCTAATATACCCGCCTAGTTCTAGCATATCTTGAGTTCTATAAGTTCCATGCCCATCAAATTTAACAGCATAATCATCAATATTTGGTGTTTTTAATTCTTTAAGAATCAAGCCTCCATTTGCATAAGGAGTTGCTGACAATCTCTTGTCTTTCTTTGGCAAAATTTCAGCAATTTCTTTCTTCAAACGATAATTTTTGTCAAAAAGTTCATCTGGTTTGTAACTTTTAAGCCAATCTTCAAGCAACTTCAAATGTTCTGGAGAGGACATATCCATTGGAATTTGATGGGCTCTAAACGAACCCTCAATTTGTTTTCCGTCAACAAATTTTGGACCAGTCCACCCTTTTGGGGTTCTCAAGATAATCATTGGCCTAGCATATTTTTTGTTTGGATTTGACTTAATTCCTTTGATTTTTTCAATGCACTCATCCATTGCTTTTGCCATTTGAAGGTGCATATCCATTGCTTCCTCACCCTCAACAAATATAGGGCTATAACCATATCCAACAAACAAACTTTTAAGTTGTGCTTTGCTCATTCTTGAGAGAATGGTTGGATTGCTTATTTTGTAACCATTCAAATGTAAAATAGGGAGCACTGCACCATCATTTCGTGGATTAAGAAAATTTATTCCATGCCAAGATGTTGCAAGCGGTCCAGTTTCTGCTTCCCCATCACCAACAACTGCAACAGCAAACAAACTTGGATTATCAAAAACAGCTCCAAAAGCATGAGCCAAAACATATCCCAGCTCCCCACCTTCATTGATAGAACCAGGAGTTTCAGGGACACAGTGAGACCCAATTCCACCTGGGAAAGAGAATTGTTTGCAAAGTCTCTTCATTCCTTCTTTGCTTTGAGAGATGTTTGGATAAAATTCACTATAAGTGCCTTCCAAATAACTATTTGCGACCAAAAAATTCCCGCCATGCCCAGGTCCAGAGAGCAAAAGCATATCGGCATCATATTTTTTAATTATTCTATTGCAATGAGCATACACAAAATTTTGTCCAGGAACAGTTCCCCAGTGCCCCACTAACTTTTTCTTGATGTCTGCCATACACAACTTGTGGTCACGCAAAAGTGGATTATCCAAAAGATAAAGTTGGGCTGCAGAAAGATAATTTGCTGCGTTCCAATATTTATTCAACTTTTCCAAATATTCTTTAGAAAGAAAATCATTCTCTTTTTTCATATCTTTATTTTTCATGAAGCTTTCCTTTTTTATTTAAAAATCAATACCTACTAAATTGACTGTTATAAAGATTGTAGTAAAATCCTTTTTGAGCAAGCAACTGTTTGTGTGTGCCTTGTTCAATGATGTTGCCCTTGTTCATAACCAAAATAAGATCAGATGAAGTGATTGTTGACAATCTATGTGCAACAACAAAACTTGTCTTTCCTTCCATCATCTTGTTGAATGCTTCTTGAATTGCCATTTCAGTTCTTGTGTCAATGTTGCTTGTCGCCTCATCCAAAATAAGCATAGGCGGCTTTGTCAACATCAAACGAGCAATACAAATAAGTTGCTTTTGCCCTTGAGATAAGTTGTCACCATTTTCATTTATCATAGTGTTATATCCATCAGTCATCGTTTGGATAAAATAATCTGCTCCAGCCAATCTTGCAGCCCTGTGCACCTCCGCGTCAGTTGCATTTTGTTTTCCATATGCGATATTATCCCTTATGCTTGCAGAGAAAAGCCATGTTTCTTGCAAAACCATTCCATATTGTTTACGCAAACTTTTTCTCGTAATCTCTGTTATTGAGTGTCCACTGACATCAATTTCCCCTTTATCAACATCATAAAAACGCATAAGCAAATTGATAAGGGTGCTTTTTCCACAACCAGTTGGTCCAACAATTGCGACCTTTTGTCCTTTTTTGATGGACAAATTTAAATTTCTTATCAATTTTTTTTCTGGAGTATAAGAAAAATCAACATGCTTAAATGTTACACTTCCAGAACATTTTTTAAGGTTTGGCAAATGTTCGTCACTAACTTCATTTTGCATATCCAAGACATTGAAAACTCTGACAGCAGACGCATAGGCCGCTTGCAAATCTGAAAAGACATCAGCAATATCATTGAATGGCCTTGTGTATTTGTTTGCGAATGACAAAAAGACAGAAATGTTTCCGATTGACATTGCCCCACGAATTGCATAAACACACCCCAAGATTGCCACCATTGCATACAAAAGTCCATTAATAAATCTTGTGATTGGGGCAGAAAGTGAAGAATAGTAGTTCGCTTTTTCACTTACATCACGCAATTTTTTGTTGATATCGTCAAATTTTTCAATCGAGCGGTCTTCATACATAAATCCTTTAACAATCTTTTGATTTCCGACCATTTCAACCAAAGTTCCTGACAAATCACCAACATTTTTGGCTTGTTTTCTAAACAAATTGTGTGACAATTTCGCAATAACCGTTGCCACAACAATAGATGCAGGTGTTATGCAAATAATGATTATAGAAATCGTAACATTGATTCTAAACATGAAAATCAAAGTAAAAATAATTGTTGCCAAACAGTCAAAGAAAGTTGTAAGTCCTATAACAAAGCCATCGGTAATCAAATCGACATCGTTAATCATACGGCTTTGCAAGTCACCATGGCTGGAATTGTCAATATATTTCAAAGGCACTTTGTTAAATTTTTTAAATATTTCATTATGCAGTTTTTGTTCAACGCGATAAGAAAGTCCATTTGCGACCCTAGAGGTCAGCCACTTAAACACTGCAAATCCGACAATACAAAGTGAAAGGTAAATTATATATTTTGACACCATTGCAAAATTAACTTCGTTTGGTCCAACAATAAAATCTATGCCGTCACCAATGATAAGTGGTATCAAACATTCAAAAATTGAATTTGCGAAGCAGAAAAAAATTGCCAAAACGAGCAAATACCATTCTTTTTTCATGTAAGACAGCGCTCTCAAAATAACAGACTGCTTTTTGTTTCTTCTAATTTTTGCAACTTTTTCGATTCGAGTCGTGTTTGTATCCAAAATGTCAGGAATATCAACAATTTTTGTACTCTTCACATCTGGCGAAACAGAAGCCCCCTTTCCCTTCATGCTCGCAGTAATAACTGTAGGCACACTAACTTGCTTTGCTGGCTGAACCTTTTCGGGGTTGTTGAAAGATGGTTGCGGCAAAGAAGCTATCGCCTTCTGTAACTTGCGATATTGTTTCTCTTCTTGCAATTTCTCCTTTAATTCTTTCTTTTCTTGTTCAGTCAATTTTCTAACTCCTATTTTGTTTGTGTTTGATAAATTTCTCTGTAAACATCACAATTTTCAAGCAAATCTTTATGTTTCCCCATTCCAACAATATTTCCATTGTCAAGAACAATAATCAAATCAGCATTACGCACAGTATTTGCTCTTTGTGAAACCAAAATAACGGTTGAATTCACTTCTTCTTTGATAGCCTTGCGCAAATTTGCATCAGTCGCAAAGTCCAAAGCGGAAGCACTATCATCCATAATCAAAATTTCTGGTTCACCAACAAGTGCACGGGCAATTGTCAATCGCTGTCTTTGCCCGCCAGAGAAGTTTTTTCCTCCCGCCTGAACCTTGAAATCATACCCACCAGGGAGTTCTCTAACAAAATCTTCACTTTGGGAAATTTTGATAGCCCTTTGCATTTCTTCGATAGTTGCGTTTGGTTTTCTCCAGCGCAAATTTTCTTTCAATGTCCCTTTAAACAAAACCGCTTTTTGTGGAACTATTCCAATTTTGCCACGCAACTGTGCAAAAGGATATTCTTTTACATTTATTCCGTCAATAAATATTTCCCCTTTTGTTGGGTCATAAAATCTTGGTATCAAATTTATAATACTGCTCTTTCCACTGCCTGTTCCACCAATAATTCCAATCGTTTGACCAGGATATGCAACAAAGCTCAATTTCTTTACTGCTTCTTTTGCAGAATTGGAATAAGCAAATGAAACATTTTTAAATTCGATTTTAGGGACTTCTTTGTTTGGAACAATTTCAATTTGTTCATGATTTATTTCTTCAACACTTGGTTTTGTGTCAAAAACTTCATTGATTCTGTGAGCACAATTGAAAGCTTTGATGAAAGCAATAATCAAATTTGCAAGAGAAACTAAAGCAGTAGAAATTTGAGAAAGATAGTTTACAAATGCAATAATTTGTCCTTGTGTAAGAGTTCCAATGTTTACTTGAAGCCCACCAAACCACATAATTGCAACGATAGCAAAATTGATAATCGTCCCAGTGATTGGAGTCATAAGAGAAGACACTGAAACAACTTTAACAGCTGACTTTCTCAATTTTTTTGTGGCAACAGAAAATCTCTGTTCTTCGTAGTCCTGTTTGTTAAATGCTCTAACAACTCTTGCACCCTGCAAGTTTTCTCTTGTTATTTCTGAAACTCTGTCCAAGTCTTTTTGAGTCTCGTCATACAAAGGTTCTGTCTTTTTCAAAATCACAAAAACAACAATCAAAATAAGTGGCACAACGACCAGGAAAGAAAGTGAAAGTTTCGCATCAATAATGATTGCCATAACCATTGAACCTACAATCAAGAATGGTGTTCTCATAACAGTTCTCAAAAACATTCCAAGCGCTTGACTAATTCTTGATACATCGTGTGTTATACGATTGTTTAAAGTTGCAGTGCCAAATTTATCAAGTTCGGCATGTGAAAAAGTGTTTATGTGTGCATACAATCCCTTACGCATTTCATAACTCACCCCAGCACACGCTTTGGCAGAAAGTTTTGCACAAATAACAGCACTAACAATTCCTACAATATTGAATGCAATAACAACACTTCCCCAAATCAAAACATATCTCAAATCGTGATTTTTTACACCAATATCAATCATGTTTGCCACCAAAAAAGGAATAACAATATCTGTTATTGTTTCAAAAAATTTGAATAATGGTGCAAAAATCATTTGTTTTTTATAAGCACCGAAAAACCTAAATAATTTTTTCAAATTTGGTGACACCTTTTAATAAAAGAATTATACCAAAAACAAAGAAAAATTAACAAACAAAAATTAAATAATTCAAACATTTTCAAAAT
>ERZ779888.232-NODE-232-length-71374-cov-5.206004_pt1 | contig 71374 bp, 73 predicted proteins | sample MGYA00511245_ERZ779888 | MGnify/ENA primary metagenome ERZ779888 (study PRJEB29588, sample SAMEA2155255) | human gut metagenome | biome: human gut; feature: human-associated habitat; material: faeces | place: Denmark | collected 2008/2010 ...
TTTCCCCAAGCGTGAATTCCCGTGTGCCCCACGGTACTGAGTTTATTCATCCTGCATAGCATCGTTTGTGCGATAAGCATGCAGCTTGATTGTACCATAATCATATGTCGTAACGGCACCAATTTCTAGATTTTCCGTAGAAACGCCGGCTGCTGGCTGCTGACCGACTGAACGGAAGCTGCTGCATAAACAGGCTCAGACGAAAATGCAGGAACACCAGCGAGAGCACTGACCGTCAAAAGAGCGGGGATAATAGCTTTTGTATGTTTCATGAAAAAAACCTCCTGTTGACGGCTTTGTCCGTCTGTTTGTATCTTAACAATCTAATGTAGTATATTTTATTACATCTTAGGTTTCACACTATAGCAGATCCCCTGTATTGATGTCAATACTTTTATTACATTTATTTTTGAATGGCCTGTATGGGGCAGATGGCCGCGCAGTATCCGCAGTTCAGACAGTGATGACGGTCAATAAAGGCCCTGCCATCCTGACGGATCAAAATGCATTGCTGCGGACATACGGACAGGCATTTCTGACAGCCAGTGCAATCAGGACCAACAGAATAACCCAATTGACGCAAAGCGGCTTCTCCCAAATTAAAATCATCCCGCTCAATATGCGAAGGATTGCTGATATCAAAGTACTCCCCTCGTCCCTGATAAATCTGAAAGACTTCAAGCGCCTGACGCGTACCGTCTGGATAAATCTGAGCCATATAGGGATTCTCCGTAAAGATTTCTGCGAGTTTTTCCTGTCCAATATTGCGCACGAAGCCATCGAAGCGGACAGCCCGCTTGTCGCGTGTGCCGGACAGACTGATATACCCCTGATTCTGCAGCTGATGATAAAAATTCTTGCCTTTGGCCGTCAAAAAATAAAGGCCCTGTTCGTCATAAAGCATCATATCGATGACACGTGTTTCCGGACGGCCTTTCTCGTCCAGCGTCGCTATAACAACGGAATGAAAATCTTTGACCAGCATCTTAAGATAATATAACGTTTCCATCGAGGACATCCTTTCTTCAATTCTGTACCTTTCACACAAAGAAAAAACTGCCGCAGGGGAACGGCAGTTTTTAGGGGATTCATAAATAAGGGGGACCGATTTTTTTATGCACGGACAACGGAGATACGCTGCTGGATGTGCTCGCCCTTCTCGATTTCATCGACCAAAGCGATAGCATAGTCGGCATACGAGATGATAGACTCATTCTTGCTGTTGAGCGTGAATTCTTCGCCAGCAAGGATGTATTTACCTGTACGCTCGCCGTCAGCTTGGAACTCAGCAGCCGGAGAGATGTACGTCCACTTAACGTCATTTCTCTTGCGAAGCTCTGCAAGGGCTTTCCCCATGCCCGTGGCTACAGGCTTGTAGTCATCTGGGAAGTCCGACGTGTCAACGAGCTGGACTTTATGCTCTTTGTCGACAAACAGGGAGCCGGCGCCGCCGACAAGCAGCAGGCGCGTATCCGTACCCGAAAGGATGTCGGCCAAATGCTGCGACGTCGTCATATGCAGACCCATCGACTCCGGTGCCCACGTGCCAAAGGCATCGACAACCGCATCAAAGCCATGCAGGTCTTCTTTCGTCAGGTCGAGAATATCTTTTTTGACATACGTCTTAGCCAGCGTATTGTTTTCGTCATGGCGTCCAAAGGCAACGACTTCATGGCCACGATTCAGGGCCTCCATGATAACTTTTTTTGCGACACGGCCATTAGCTGCTACAACTGCGATTTTCATAATAATTTTCTCCTTCCAGAAGGGACTGTCCCTTCAAACCAATCATTATTTCCTTTATGTAATACTTCCGATTACGTCTTACAAGCTATACTATAACAGGCGGCTTATTTGATGTCAATATTTTTATTACATCTTTGCTAAAATTTTTTTGCACCCTGCGCTTTAGATGCAGCAGGATGCAAAAAAACATTTCTCTGTCAGACTCGGTCTGACTCGTCACGCTCTGCGCCGAGCATATAATCGAGACTATAGCGGCCCGGACCGGCAAAGAGCGTACCAATGAAGAAGATACCTTCTTCGAGCGGACGCGTCACTTCAAGGATGGGTACGCCCATCGCGTAGACAATCGCCGTACCCATCATGAGATTGACAAAGAGCAGTGCCGACATTGGGCGATAGAGCAGACCGAGCAGAATGAACAGGCCGCCAAACGCTTCCGTCAGGCCCGAGACGAGGCCGAAGAATGTCGGAAACAGATGGATGCCAAGCGCTCCCATCATAGAGCCAAGTGCCGTCCAGCCCTCAGGCCCGCTGAGGACCTTCGGCACACCATGCCAGAGAAAGGCCAGACCGATGAGGATGCGGAAGACGAGAAGTCCGAGATCTTTTTTTGAAGCAATCAAGCTGTTGAGCTGCTGCAATACGTTCATGATGTATTTCCTCCATAATTCAAGATTTTTTCGTAACGGATAATTATTTCATATTTACATGATATCTGAAGAAGGAAATCTCGACAAGAACGATTTTTTGCTTGAGTTGGTATCAAATGCTTGCGTATTGGCAGAATACAAGGGCCAAGAAATTTTAACGGCAACGCAGACTAGGCGGCTGCCGACGACTCCGTCTGTGCCTGTTTGGCAGGCTCCTGCTGCTGACCGCAGCCGGCAGCAAATACCATAAAAGATACCGCGGTCAACAGAGCCAGCAGCGGGCGCCAATTCCATTTCTTCTTGACACTCCCCACGGCTGAAGCCGGGGGATTCTTGGTTCAACAACCACCGCACCGCCTCCGAAGAATTGGCGTCTTACACGATTTCCCCCAGCGTGAATTCCCGTGTGCCCCACGGTACTGAGTTTATTCATCCTGCTTTCGTTTTCTCTTCCAAAGCGTGCCGCAGGATATTCTTTGCGGCATTGGTGTCGCGGTCATGGTGCGCTCCGCATTGCGGGCAGTCCCATTCGCGCACGCCGAGATTCTTTGTGATGTCGCTCCGATAGCCGCATACGTGGCAGATCTGGCTTGACGGGTAGAACTCTTTCAGCCCGACATCGATGCCGACCTGCCCGCCATGATTCTTCTGCATGAGCTTCTCACGAAAGTCTCTGTCACGGAACGGCCAGTTGTCACGAGCACGGACCCGAAAGGCTATGCTGCGGAGTGGCAGAACGATGGCTATCACTTCTCCGTCACGGCTGAGAACATCTCCTTGGCAGAGTTCCAGAACCTGCTGAAAGATGGCCTTGTCGACCTCTTCGATCATTATTTTGACTAACACAAAACCCACATAGACTTCCCTTATAGAAAAAGAGGGCCGCTGCGTCAGTGAAGAATCGCTGATGCAACAGCCCTCTTTTGTTTTGTCCAAAAAGTCCAGTACTGGACTTTTTCAAGTCAGCACAAAAGTCAGAGCAGCAGGTATTTGCCCAAGACCGTGAATACGGTAATCGAGATACAGCTCAGTACTGTCGTATTCAGGACGCACTGTGTGGCGTAGTCCGGGTGATTGTCAAATTCGATGGCATAAAGCGATGTATTGACCGCCGTCGGAATGGTGCAGTAAATCAGGAAGACCAGTGCCGATATCGGCGTAAAGAGCCCCGGCAGGAAGCGGTTGGCGATAAAAATCATCGTAAGGCCGACCAGCGGCATAACGAAAAGCTTCATGCCGCAGACAATCTCGACGTCACGATTAAAGAGCTGAATCTTCGTCTGCGACAGCTGCGCACCGATGCTGACCATCGCGACCGGCAGCAGGCACTTGCCCGACATCTCGAGCACCGGCCAGAGGAAAAATGACTTGGCATCGAAACCGCCCCAGCGGCAGAGCAGCGCCGCGAGAAACGCATAGACAATCGGCATATGCAGGATGACGCTCAGCGCATCGCGCGGCGTATAATGACCGCGCGCCCCTTGATAGAGCCCCAGCGTATTCAGGAGAATGCTCTGCGAGACAAAGAAGATAATCTGCACGGTCAACGCTTCCTGCAGGTACGGCGTCTGCCCGTCTACCACAAACGGCGAATGCGAGAATATCAGAAGAATGACAGCTACGCCGAGATTGCCCGTATTGTTGAACATCAGCGCATTGCGGCACGAAGCCATCATGCCCTGGTCGTAATGGCGAATCTTGCTGACAATCGTTGCCAACAAAAACGAAATTGCCATAAAGAGCAGCAGACTCCCGACAATATGAAGACTCGTACTCGGGAACTGCGTCGTATAAATATTCGTAAACAGGAACGACGGCACAATCAAGAAGAAAATCATCTTCGACATCGTTTTGATGTCCATATGGAACTTCTTATCGAGAAAATACCCTACACCCACGAGAAAAAACAACGGCAGCATCGTGTGCACCACGATATCAAAAAAAATCATAGAAATACCTGACTTTCACTAGAAAGAAACCGATTTACTTTTGTGTCGAACACACCACAGTTATTCTAGCAAAAAATCATTAACTTTGCATCATTGCCCTCCGGCTGGTCTCGAGGATATGAATGACGTTTCTGGTTATCTCAAGTTTCCTGACATTCTTATCGTAATCATGTTCTTTGAACATTTTGGCAAAGGCCTTAAATTCATGAGCCAGACGCGGGAGCGGGCCGTTTTCGTTGACCGTTGTCGGTTCCCCGCCATGACGCTGCAGCGTGACTTTTGGCATCCGGCTCGGTGCACCTTCGACTTTTAGATAACCATCTTCCCCCTGCACTATGCAGAAGCACGGGCTCTCGGAATCCTTGGCACCGATGCAGACGGCGGCAAAGTCAGGATAACGCATGTTCAGGATGCCTGACGTATCGACGCCGTTAAAGCCGCGGTTTGGCAGATAATGAAAATCTTCCGGCGCACCAAATAAGGCCGTGACGAGGGCGATATTGTAGAAATTGATGTCATAAAGCGCACCGCCATAGGCCGCAGGGTCAAAGGCCGGCAGTACCTCACCCTGACGATAGGCATCGTAGCGGCTCGAATACTGCGAATAGTTTGCCTGTACGAGCTTGACTTTGCCAATATCTTTTAAGTGCTGCTGCAGGAAACGGAAATTTGGCATATAGAGGAACGAGACCGCGTCAAAGAGGAACAAATGCTTTGCCTTGGCCAGCGCAATAAGCTCTGCCGCCTCTTTTCCCGTCGGACAGAACGGCTTTTCCAAGATGACATGCTTACCCGCCAGCAGGGCCTGTCTGGCATAGGCATAATGCACGCTGTTGATGAGACCAACGTAGACCGTATCGATGTCTCCGCAGGCAAGAAGCTCCTCATAATCCGTGCTGACCGAGGCAATATCGTATTTTTTTGCCAAGTCCACAGCCTTTTCCCTGCTGTGTTCCCGCGCCCAGATGGCCTTGAGCTCGACTTCTTCCACATCCTTCAGCGTGGCAAGAACCTCTTTGACAATCTTGCCCGTTCCCAATATAGCCAGACGCATAAAATCACCTTCCTGATATAGATTCATATCGGTTTCTTCTCTCATTTTATAAGCCTTTACACGATAGTGCAACTACGATTTGTATGTTTATATTTCCAAAACAAATGCATTTATTTTCATTTTGTCTATTGTATACATACGATAGACTGTTGATACAACACAAACAATAGTGCTATACTTGCACCATATTCAACAGAGCAGCGCAGCTCATGACATTACGCCGAAGCGTAATGCATGGGTTGCGTTTTTTGTTGGAGCTGCCGAAGTGGTTATGAGAGAAGTGCCGGCGCCGGCTATATCATCTCATCATTGGATGAATGGAAAGAAAGTGACGTGTGCATATGAGAATGTGGAAGAAATTACTGGGCATCTCGTTTCTAACCTCCAGCCTGATGTTTACAGGCTGCGGCGGCAACAGCGCCATGAGCGGCAATACCAGCAGTTCGTCTGGTGATACCGTAAAAGTCGGTTTGCTGCACTCCCTGAGCGGTACGATGGCCATCAGTGAGACCTCGGTCCGCGATGCTGAAAAACTCGCCATTCAGGAAATTAACGACCAGGGTGGCGTACTTGATAAGAAAATCGAAATCGTTGAGGAAGATGGTGCTTCTGACCCGCAGATTTTTCGGAAAAAGCAAAAAAACTCCTCATGAATGATAAAGTCGCAACAATCTTTGGCTGCTGGACCAGTGCTTCTCGAAAAGCCGTTAAGCCTGTCGTAGAGGGCAGCAACGGTTTGCTCTGGTATCCGACGCAGTACGAAGGCATGGAGCAGTCCAAAAACATCATGTACATGGGCGCAGCTCCGAACCAGCAGATTGTTCCTGCCATTGAGTATCTCCTGAAGAATGGCAAGAAGAAAATGTTCCTCGTCGGCAGCGACTACGTCTTCCCACAGACGGCCAACCGCATCATCAAGGCACAGCTTAGTGCTGAAGGCGGCGAAGTCGTCGGTGAAGAATACACGCCAATGGGCTATACAGATTATGCAACCATCATCAGCAAAATCAAGGCCGCTAAGCCGGATGTCATCGTCAACACGCTGAATGGCGATTCAAATGTTGCTTTCTTCAAGCAGCTTAAAGATGCCGGTATCACGGCGCAGGAATGCCCGGTCATGTCGTTCTCGATTTCGGAAGAAGAAATCAAGGGCATCGGTGCACAGAACATCGAAGGCGACCTCGTCTCGTGGGATTACTACCAGACGACCAAAACGCCGGCCAATGAAAAATTCGTTGCCGCTTATAAAAAAGCATATGGCGATGACCGCGTAACGGATGACCCGATTGAAGCTGCTTATGACGCTGTGTATCTCTGGAAAGCCGCTGTCGAGAAAGCTGGCAGTTTCGATGTCTTATAAGCGCCTGTTCATCATGGCTAGGGTACTGGCCTGCCTCGCCGCTGTCTGGGCCTTCCTCTACCATACGGATTTTGGCCGCAAAATGCGTGCCTGCATCCAGAACCGCGACATGGCACAATGCCTTGGCATCCGTTCAAAGCGCATTGACTGCCTGACATTTGCTCTCGGCAGTGGTCTTGCTGGTATCGCTGGCTGTGCGCTGACGCTGCTCGGTTCGATTGGTCCGACGCTTGGTCAGAATTACATCGTTGATACGTTCATGGTTGTCGTTCTCGGCGGTGTCGGCAAACTCATCGGCTGCATCTCGGGCGCTCTGATTATCGGCGTGGCCGGTACTGTCTTTGAATTTGGCAGCACGGCATCCATCGCCAAAGCTGCAGTTCTGTTCCTCGTCATTCTGTTCCTGCAGAAAAAGCCTCAGGGGCTCTTCGCCCTGCGCAGCCGCGCACTTGATGATTAAGAAAGGAGGCCTGTACCTTGGATATCAAATTTTGGCTGCGGGATAAGAAAAATCTCGTCTTTCTCGCTTTAGTACTCGCTTTGCTGACGATGCCATTTGTGCTGACGTTGTTCCGCCTAACGCTTCTTGGCAATATCCTGAAACTCAAGGAATTCGAGATTGTCAAGAAGGGCATCTGCCGCAAATTCCAGGTCCCCTCAACTTTTGTCAATCTGAGTGTTTACGACAATATGCGCATTGCCATCAACCGGGATAAAAGCGTTTTTGGCTCGCTGATGATGCGCAAGCGCTATCTCGATACGCGTAAAATCTACAACGTCCTGCATCTCGTCGGTCTCGACAAAAAGAGCAAGGAACGCGCAAAATCCCTGTCCCACGGCGAAAAACAGTAGCTTGAAATCGCCATGCTGCTCGTCGAAGAGCCAAAACTCCTGCTGCTCGATGAACCTGTTGCTGGCATGGGACAGGCCGAAACCGAAAAAACGGCCCGCATTCTCGAAGAAATCAAGGACCGCTGTGCTGTCGCTGTCGTCGAACACGATATGAACTTCGTCAAGAGCATCGCAGATGGTGTAACGGTCATGCATGAAGGAGCCATCCTCACGGAAGGTTCAGCGGATGACGTCATGAAGAACGAAAAAGGCAAAGAAGTCTACCTTGGACGAGGGGAGGAAAAACATGCTTAATATCAATAGACTTACAGCCTGCTACGGAGAGAGCGAGGTCTTGCACGACATCCATCTTTCTGTACCGGATGGCAAAATCATTGCCCTCGTTGGCCGCAACGGCGTTGGCAAGACGACAACGCTCAAGAGCATCATGGGATTGGTCCGCTCGCCAAAGGGCAGTATCACTCTTGCTGGTGAAGAACTCCAGAAAAAGCCGCCGTACGAACGGGCTCGCATGGGCATTGGCTATGTGCCGCAGGGACGCGATATCTTCCCACAGATGACTGTAGCCGAAAATCTGCGTCTCGGTCTTGAGGTCTGCGGCGGCAAAAAGCAGGACCCCACGGAACTTTACCGTCTCTTCCCCATCGTCGAAAAGTTTCTGCCGCGCAAAGGCGGCGACCTTTCAGGCGGTCAGCAGCAACAGCTCGCCATTGCCCGTGCCCTGATTGCTCATCCAAAACTTCTGCTGCTCGATGAGCCGACCGAAGGCATCCAGCCTTCCATCATTCAGGAAATCGGCCATGCCATCCGCACCATCAATGAAAAGACAGGTCTTTCCATCCTGCTCGTCGAACAGTACCTCGATTTTGCTTTAGACCTTGCCGATGAATGCTATGTCATGGACAAAGGGCAGATTGTCCTGCACGTCAAGCCGGGAGAAGCCGACAAAGATGAAATTCAGCAGTACATGCTGGCCTCGTAAAAATAAAGGAGAGATATTATGCGTTTAGCTCCTCAGGACATGGAAAAACTCATGCTCCACTATGCTGGCAAATTAGCCGAAGAACGAAAAGCACGGGGCCTGAAGCTCAATTCCCCTGAAGCTGTAGCTTACATTAGCATGGAACTCATGGAAATGGCCCGCGATGGCAAAACTGTCACCGAGCTCATGTCGCTGGGACGAAATATTCTCACGCGCAGCGATGTCATGGAAGGCGTGCCGGAAATGGTCGGCTCTGTACAGATTGAAGCGACATTCCCTGATGGCACGAAACTCGTTACCGTCCATGAACCAATCCAATAAAGAATAATCCTGGGACGCTGTTCCTGAACCTAGAAAGAAGGCACCTATATGATTCCTGGGGAAATGTTTCTCCAAGAGGGAGAAATCACCTTGAATAAAGGCCGCAAAAGCCTTACTCTCGTCGTGACCAATATGGGCGACCGGCCTGTGCAGGTCGGTGCACATTATCATTTTTTTGAAGTGAACCGCTGCCTGCAGTTTGACCGTACCGAGGATTTCGGCATGCGTCTTGATATTCCTTCGGGCACATCGGTCCGCTTTGAACCTGGGGAACAGAAGACCGTACAGCTCGTTGAACTTCGCGGCCGTAACCGCTGTTTTGGCTTTAATGCCCTGACCATGGGGCCTGCCGGTATGATGGAAAAGGCAGCTGCCGTACGGCGGGCGAAAGAGCGCGGCGAGGCAGACAAGACAGAGGTGAATGAAAAATGAGTCATACGATAAGCCGTGAAAAATACGCTCTGATGTACGGCCCGACCGTCGGCGATAAAGTCCGACTGGCTGACACGGACCTCATCCTTGAGATTGAAAAAGATTATACGAGCTATGGCGATGAGATAAAATTTGGCGGCGGCAAGACCCTGCGCGACGGCATGGGGCAGGCCTCTGAGATTACCCGTGACGGCGGCGGTACGGGACCTGCCCGATGGCGCAAATGCCACGACTTGCACCCCGGGCCCGTGGAATCTGCGTGAGATGCTCCGTGCGGTCGATGCCTATCCGATGAATCTCGGCTTCTTGGGCAAAGGCAACTGTTCCAGCCTTGCTCCCCTTGTCGAACAGGTCAAAGCTGGAGCCATGGGCCTAAAAATCCATGAAGACTGGAGGGCAACACCGGCGGTCATCGATGCCTGTCTGCGCGTTTCTGATGCTTATGATGTGCAGACGGCCATTCACACCGATACGCTCAATGAAGCCGGCTGCGTAGAAGATACGCTCGCCGCCATCAGCGGCCGTACCATCCACACCTACCATACGGAAGGTGCTGGCGGCGGCCATGCCCCGGATATCATCCGTGCGGCCGGTTACGAGAATATCCTGCTATCTTCGACAAATCCGACCATGCCGTTCACAAAAAATACCCTCGATGAACATCTCGATATGCTGATGGTCTGCCACCACCTCGACAACCGCATCCCCGAAGATGTCGCTTTCGCTGATTCGCGTATCCGTCCGGAGACCATCGCTGCTGAAGATGTCCTGCACGATATGGGCGTCTTCTCCATGATGAGCTCCGACTCCCAGGCCATGGGCCGTGTCGGCGAGGTCATCATGCGGACCTGGCAGACAGCGGATAAGATGAAGAAAGAACGCGGCCGCCTGCCAGAAGAGACGGGCGAAAACGATAATTTCCGCATTCTGCGCTATCTTTCCAAATACACGATTAACCCGGCCATTACACATGGGCTCGCCGGAGAAGTCGGGTCTATCGAATCCGGCAAACTGGCCGACCTTGTGCTCTGGAATCCCGCGTTTTTTGGCGTGCGTCCGGACCTCATCATCAAAGGCGGCTTTATCATCGCCTCGAAGATGGGCGACCCCAATGCCTCTATCCCGACGCCGGAACCGGTCTTCTATCGTCCAATGTTCGGAGCAGCCGCCGGTGCGCGCCATGATACCTGCATCACTTTCGTCTCTCAGGCCGCCTATGAAGCTGGCATCAAAGAACGGCTCGGCCTAGAGAAGCAGGTCCGTCCAGTCTCGCACTGCCGCGACATCATGAAGAAAGATATGCGCTTCAATGATAAGGCCCCCAAAATCACCGTCAATCCCGAAACCTACGAGGTCCGTGTAGACGGTGAAAAAATCACGAGCAAGCCAGCAGAGAAACTGCCATTAACGCAGCTCTATCATCTGTTTTGACGGCTGCAGTCAAAAACTGCACGTCGAGATTGGAGTTTTTTATGATACTCACGCATGTACTCGGCAATTTGTCCGATCCTGATTTTTCAAAAGGTCCTGAGAAAAAAATTGACGAACTGCCGCTTGAATATACCGATGCGCAGAAACACATTCTGCGCGCTGTGACAAAGCAGGGCCGCGACATCGCCATCCGCCTGTCAACGGAAGCCCAGCTTGCCGGACTGCGCGATGGTGATGTTCTTATGGAAGAAGACCAGACGCTTGTCGTCATCCGCGTCCTGCCAGTACCTGCCCTGATTGCAAGGCCGCGCAGTCTCATGGAGGCCGCACGTTTCTGCTACGAAATTGGCAACCGCCACGCCCCACTTTATGCACTGCCCGAAGATCAGCCGGCGTTTGCCGTCGTTTATGACGACTCACTGGAGATTCTTTTCGAAAAACTTGGCATCCCCTATGAGAGAAAAGAGATTTCTCTTGATGACCATTCGCGTCTCTATATGTCCTGAAAATATTTTATAAATTACAGAAAGAAGAATGATTATGTCCTACGTCAAGATTGGTGTCGCCGGCCCTGTCGGCTCAGGCAAGACGGCCTTAATCGAGGCTCTGACCCGTGAACTTCACGATAAATACAGTATCTGCGTCGTCACGAATGATATCTATACCAAAGAAGACGCTGAATTTCTCGTCAAGCATTCAGCCATGGAACGCGAACGCATCTTAGGTGTGGAGACTGGCGGCTGTCCGCATACGGCCATCCGTGAAGATGCTTCGATGAACCTTGAAGCCGTTGAAGAATTGACCGAACGTTTCCCCGATACAGAAATCATCTTTATCGAAAGCGGCGATGACAATCTCTCCGCGACGTTCAGCCCGGAACTTGCCGACGCAACGATTTTTGTCATCGACGTTTCTGAAGGCGATAAAATTCCGCGCAAAGGCGGGCCCGGCATCACGCGCTCTGATCTGCTCGTCATCAATAAGAAGGATCTTGCCCCCTACGTCGGTGCCGACCTCGGTATTATGGAGCGCGATGCCAAAAAGATGCGCGGCCAACGGCCGTTCCTCTTCACAAACCTCATGAAAAAAGAAGGCGTACCCACCATCATCAACTGGATACGCTATAATGTCCTTTTAGAAGATGTCCCGAATCCATTTCCCCAGAACTAGAAAGATGTGATAGTCATGGAGCTGCAGCAGCAAAAAAATTCCTTTGGACGTACATCAAAACTCTCTCTCGTCATCGCCCCCCAGAAGATACAGCAGCTCTTCTTCACGGCTCCCTACAAGATACTGCGTCCCTTTCATCAGGGCGATTTCCTGCAGATTATGGTGGTCAAGGTATCTGCCGGCCTCATGGCCGGCGACTGTCAGGAAGTCAGCATCCAGCTCGAAGACAGAGCTAAAGCAGAATTTCTCTCTCAGTCCTATGAAAAAATTCACCAGATGGACACAGGGGAAGCCACACGCACGGGCAAGATTAATATTGGCAGCGGCTCCGTACTGTTCTATGCGCCGCTGCCTGTCCTGCCCTTTGCGGATTCTGCCTTCAGCAATCGATTCGATATCTTTCTTGCTGATGCTTCGAGCAGACTCTTTTACGCCGATATTCTCGCCTGCGGGCGTGCAGCCCGCGGCGAACGCTTTAAATATCGGCTATACCGCTCACGTGTACGCATCCGGCAGGCCGGCAGACTCATCTATGCTGACAACCTACGCTTTGCCCCGCAGGAAAATCCTTTTGGCTATGAGGGCCTCACTCAGTACGAAGGCCATACACACCTAGGCAACTACGTCCTCATGAATTTCCCCCTGCAGGAAGAAGAGCTGCGCAGTTTCGTGAGCAGCCTCAAACTGCCATCATCCTGCCTGTTTGGCATTACTGCCTTCGCACCCCAATGCTTCTGCCTCAAGATACTGGCACAAGGCAGTGAGATTCTTGTGCAATTACAGGATAAGCTCAAAGAAGAACTTCGCTCATTTACTTAAAAAAGTATTCCTTCTCCTCAATCTTCTCCAAGAATACGTCCCAAAAGAGTCCCTTGCTTTTTAGCAGGGCTGTTTTTCGTCAGGCGTTCGCCTTTGCCTGCTGTCTGAGAAGCTGCAGATGATTCTGTTGGATTTTCTTCTGCTTTTGTCACAGTCACACGGTCATGATAGGCTTTGGCTTTAGCAAGGCTCTGCCATGCTTCTGTGCGGCGGGCCTTGCTTTTATTGGCGCGCCGTTCTTCGGCCATCATCCGTTTTTCCCGTTCTTCCATAACGGATGCTCTTTTCTTGAGTTCATCGACATCTTTTTTCCCCAGCGTCTCCATATCCTTCTTTTCTGCCATGATGTTCATCCCCTTTCTCATAGACAAAATCTTCTACTTTCATTATATCATTCTGATATCTATTCATGCAGTGATGAAAGTGGTAAAATCATAATCATATCATTAGATGATAACAACAATCAGACTATGTATCTATCGCATAAATGAAGGAAATCTTACACATCATGGAACTATGGAAACGAAATCTCTATATCTGTTGTGCCGCTTCGTTCATCGTTTCGATCGGCATGAGTCAGATGGCGCCGATTCTGCCGCTCTATATCACGGAACTCGGTGTTACGAACGCTGCGGATGTAGCGCGCTGGGCCGGCATTGTCTTTGGCTGCAATTTTGTCAGCCTAGCTATTTTTTCGCCCATCTGGGGCAAGCTTGCGGACCGGTACGGGCGCAAGCCGATGATTTTGCGCGCCTCGGGCTGGCTCGGACTCATCATGATTGGCATGGCGTTTGCCCAGTCGGTCTGGCACCTCGTGTTTCTACGTCTCATGCAGGGCTGTCTTTCCGGCTTTCAGGCAGCGGTTGTACCGCTGCTCGCACAGGAAACGCCGCGCGAGCACTCCGGCTGGGCCATGGGCATGTTTTTTACGGCACAGGTCACTGGCGGTCTGTTAGGGCCGCTGATTGGCGGCTTCATCTCCGAACTCATCGGCATCCGCCACAGCTTTCTCCTGATTGGCTCACTCTGCCTGCTCGGCTTTATCGCACTGACACAGCTGCATGAAAGCCATCATGTCATCACGAAAAAAGCATCCGTTAGCCTGCACAGGGTTTTCTCATCTCTGCCCAGCCGCACAGCGGTCTTCGGGCTGTTCCTGACGACGCTCATCATGCATTTTTCGCTGACCTGCATCCAGCCAATCCTGACCGTCTACGTCAGCGAGCTCGCACCATCAACAAACCATCTGGCCGTCATCTCCGGTGCGGTCTTCTCAAGTGCCGGTTTTGCCAGCATGCTGTTTGCCTCAAAAATCGGCCATCTCTCTGACCGCATCGGCGCGCAGAAGGTCCTGCCCGCCTGCCTGCTGCTGGCTGGTCTTGTCTCCCTCCCGCAGGGGCTTGTCTCCGCGCCCTGGCAGCTTGCTTTGCTGCGTTTTGTCCATGGCGTTGCGGTCGCCGGCCTCATGCCATCCATCAACACACTCATACGCCAGCTGACGCCGTCGTTCTGCATGGGCCGCATTTACGGCTTCAACCAGTCGGCGCAGTTCATCGGTATGTTCACCGGAGCTTTTCTCGGCGGCCATCTCGCAGCGATGTTTGGCATCCGCCAGATGTTCTTCATCGTCGCCGGTCTGCTACTGCTCGATGCCTTTTGGTGCCAGCGCGTGGAAAATCCCGCAAAAAAATCGGCCTGATGTCATATCTAACTTTGCATTCCAACGCAGATTGTGGTACATTGTTGAAAGAATCCATTTTTAATGCTCTCCTAAAGGAATGATTTTTTATGGAGCGAAAGCAATATCTCATCATACTCGGCGTCGTCTGCGTGCTGCTCCTGCTCGGCTGCAGTGGCTTCGCCCTGTCGAGCAGCCAGTCTGGCGGATTTTTCGGCAAGAAAGCCCCCGTCCAGCTGACGCCGATGGAGCAGGCACAAAAAGATTACGCCGGCATCACCGTCACGTACCAGTTTGGAGACCAGAGCGAAACGCTCGACAATGACCGCATCCTCTCGTGGCTCAAGGAAGACGATGACGGCAATGTCAATTTTGACCAGCAGCAGGTCAAGGCTTTTGTCAAAGAGCTCGCGGACAAATACGACACGGCTTATACGACAAGAACTTTCCACACCTCCGGCGGTCAGGACATCAAAATCACGCAGGGTGACTACGGCTGGCGCATCGACCAGGAGCAGGAAACAGCCCATCTGCTGGATCTCTTAGCACAGAAACAGAGTGCTGTCTGCGAACCGATTTACGCCCAGACCGCAGCGGTCCATGCCGACAAAGACTGGGGCACGAGCTACATCGAAGTCAGCCTGAATGCCCAGCAGCTCTGGCTGTACAAAGATGGCAAATGCATCCTGGAAAGCTACTTCGTCTCGGGCAACCCGAACCGCGGCCACGCCACGCCAAAAGGCATCTACGGCCTGACGTACAAGACGCGCGATGCCATGCTGAGCGGTCAGGGCTACGACTCCAAAGTCAAGTACTGGATGCCGTTCAACCGCAACGTCGGCTTGCACGACGCCCCGTGGCGCACGACCTTCGGCGGCCAGATCTACAAATCCAACGGCTCCCACGGCTGCCTGAACCTCCCGCCAGCCAACGCTGCACGCATTTATGAAAACGTCGACAAAAATACACCAGTTATCATCTATTAATACCTAAGAAAAACCGGCTGCCGCACATTTGTGCAGCAGCCGTTTTACTATATAAAGGATATAGCACCAAGGGGTTTTTATTAAAGCGTGGAGTCGACCCACTCGCCTTCGTAAGCACGGCGATAGAGTTCAACGACTTCGCCTTTTGTGTATTTGCGCGGGCTCGTGAGGGCGCAGGCATCTTTGAGGGCATTCTCTGCCATGAGCTCGAAGTCTTCTGGCTGTACGCCGAGTTCTTTGAGCGTGCGTGGGATACCGACCTCGCGGCTCAGGCGGCGGATGGCAGCGATGCCTTTATCGGCAGCTTCGTTCGTGCTGAGGCCGTCGATGACCTCGCCCATAGCTTTGGCGATATCGCGGAAGCGGTTGAGGTTGCTGATGAGGTTGAATTCGCAGACATACGGCAGCAGGATAGCGTTGCAGACGCCGTGCGGCAGGTTGTAGAAACCTCCGAGCTGGTGAGCCATCGCATGGACATAACCAAGGGAAGCATTGTTGAACGCGATGCCGGCGAGGTACTGGCCATAAGCCATCTTGTCGCGGGCATAGAGATAATCGCCATTGGATACTGCTTTCGGCAGGTATTTCTGGATCATGTTGATGGCCTGCAGGGCTGCAGCATCCGTCAGCGGATTGGCAGCGGAGGAAACATAAGCTTCGATGGCATGCGTCAGAGCATCCATACCCGTGGCTGCCGTAAGACGCGGCGGCATGCCTTTCATCAGAGCCGGGTCATTGATAGCAATCTGCGGCGTGACACGCCAATCGAGGATGGCCATCTTGACTTTGCGGCGCGTATCCGTGATGATGCAGAAACGCGTGATTTCTGAAGCCGTGCCAGCCGTCGTGTTGACTGCCATCAGCGGCACCATCTTATTTTTCGAAATGTCAATGCCTTCATAATCATAAATCTCGCCGCCGTTGGCTGCAATGAGGCCGATGGCCTTCGCGCAGTCGTGGGAAGAACCGCCGCCGAGGGAGATGATGCAGTCGCAGCCCTGCTCCTGGAAGGCCTTGACACCAGCAACAACGTTCTTATCCGTCGGGTTTGGCTCAGCACCGCCGAAGATGAACGTCGGCAGGCCAGCATCTTCGAGAATCTTCTTTAAATCATCGGCCATGCCGGATTTTGCGAGGAAAGCATCCGTGACAATCATTGGATGTGTACCATCCAGGCTCTTCATGAGCTTGCCAGCCTCTTTGACTGCACCTTCACCAAAAACATTACGGGTTGGCAGGAAATAATACGTTAACGACATGAGAAAGCCCTCCTTATTCTACACAAGACCAATTTTCTTGTTTTGACTTGGTCTTTTCAAATCTTCTTTTGTATCACTTCGATGGTTTTATTATACGGCATGTCTCGACTTAAGTATAATACTAGATATTTTAGTATATTCATAGGTATTTACTTATATATATGGATATGAAAAAAGGAAAACATCGGATTATACTGGATATTTTCTATATAAATCAACAGGTCAAAGCAACATTCTGTTCATAAAGTAACAATGTTCACTTATAAAGGACATAAGTACAGCCCTATATTTTTCGTGAAAAAATGCACTAAACAATAAAAATTGAGAAAAATAAATACAAGTATGCTATATATCATAAATTTTTAGTATTTTATATTTGCAAACCATAAGTATATAATATAGGTAAAGGATAATAAATATTGAAATGAAATCACTTTTAAAAATGTAATAAATATCACACATGAGTTCGCACAATGAGCATTGTGAACTGTTGAATTGTACGGCAACAGAACTATCCTGACCGTACAATAGAAAGGCGGGATTGGAAATGACTACAAGACCACGCGTTGTCATCCTTGGCGGAGGAATCGGCGGCATCAAGGCAGCCCAGCAGCTTGCCAACCAGCCAGTCGATGTTCTGATTATCGATCACAACAATTATCAAGTCTTTCAGCCGCTGCTGTATCAGGTAGCAACGTCCATGCTCTCTACCGATGAGGTTGTCTACCCCATCCGCGCATTCTTCAAGAAAACAGCAAATGTCGATTTCATGCTGGCTGAGGTCAACGGCATTCAACCGGAAGCAAAAGTCGTCAAGACCAGCCATGGTGATGTTGCTTACGATTATCTCATTATTGCACTCGGTTCTACGCCGAATTTCTTTGGCAATCAGGAAGTCGAGCGCAACGCACTGCCTCTGAAGACCCTGCAGGATTCCATCCGCATCCGCAGTCATCTTCTGAGTGTCTTTGAGGCTGCCGCAGCTGAGACTGACCCGGAAAAACGCAAAGCCCTGCTGACCTTTGTCTTTGTCGGCGCCGGCCCGATTGGCGTCGAGGGCGCTGGCGGTGTTTCCGAGCTCATCTACGATGTCCTGCAGAAAGAGTTTCATCATATTGACTTCAATGAAGTCAGCATCCATCTGATTGGTGCCGATAAATGCGTGCTTGGCATGATGCCGGAAAAACTCCGTACAGAAGCCCTGCATGTCCTGCAGAAAAAACATATCGAGGTACAGTGCTCCATGCTCGTCACAGGTTACGACGGTGAGACCCTTTCCTATCGTCCGATGAGCGCACCGAAAGATGCCCCGCGCTCCACCATCAAGACAAAAACGGTCGTCTGGTCGGCCGGTGTACGCCCTGTCAACTGCCTTAACGGCTTCGAATGTGAAAAAGACCGCGGCAAACGCCTGCTTATCGAGGACACCATCCAGCTGCAGGGATACGATGATATCTTTGCCGTTGGCGACTGCTCAAGCTTTACACCGGCAGATGAGCAGCGTCCTCTGCCGACACTGGCTCCCGTGGCTCTCGCTGAAGGACAGCTGGCCGCTAAAAACATCCTGCACACGCTGCGCGGAGAACCTTTAGAGCATCTCCACTATAAGAGCAAAGGCGTCATGGCCATCATCGGCAATAAAGAAGCTGTCATGGCAGCCGGTCCGCTGCGCAGCCGCGGCTTCCTCGCATGGTCGGCATGGCTCTGGATTCACCTGCTCACCAAAGCAGGCTTCCACAGCAATATCACCGTCACGTTCAAATGGTTTTTCAACTATCTTTCCGGCGCACGTCTCGGCCGCCTAATCACGCGTCCGGAGCTGCCGGGCCTGCCTGAAACTCTCCGCAATACAGCGGAGAAAGCGGTCCCCACAGACGATAAGCAGGTTTCCAAAGCGTCTTAAAGTCACCGCGCTTTATGATATAAAAAATAATTTACACCAATACATAGGAGGGATTTCCATGATTCCAGATGCAAAACTCAAAAGTGAATACGGCCTTTTCATCAATGGCAGCCAGCTGCGGATGGCAAAACGTTCGATGCGTTCTGTCCGGCTACAGGCGACAAGCTCGCGAGCTGTGCCGAAGCTACGCCGGCCGATGTCGACGCTGCGGTAAATGCCACGTGGAAAAAGACCACCGTCAAGGAACGTGCTGCCCTTCTCAATAAAATTGCCGACATCATCGATGCCCATACGGATGAGCTTGCCCTCATCGATACACTTGATAACGGCAAACCTATCCGTGAGACGAAAAACGTCGATATTCCTCTAGGAGCCGCACACTTCCGCTATTTCGCCGGCTGTATTCTCGCCGAGGAAGGCTCAGCCACAATGCTCGACAACACTTGAGCTTGGCGGCAAGTCGGCTAACATTTTCTTTGACGACTGCGACCTCGAACAGGCCTATGACGGTGCCCAGCTTGGCATTCTCTTCAATCAGGGGCAGGTCTGCTGTGCAGGCTCCCGCATTTTCGTACAGGAAGGGATTTACGACGAATTCGTAGCAGAGCTTGTCAAACGCTTCAATAAAGTCAAGATTGGCCTGCCGTGGAAAGAAGACACGCAGCTCGGCGCAACCAGATTCCTGAAGGCTCGCCGTTCGGCGGTTACAAGCAGTCCGGCATCGGCCGCGAGACACATAAAGTCATTCTCGAGCACTACACACAGAGGAAGAACATCCTCATCAATCTCTCGGGCAAGCCCTCTGGCTTCTACCCGCAGAAATAAATCACCCGCCAAGATTCTCCAAACTCCAGAGTCATCACCATGCAGACAGGCTGCCGACCTCAAAGGAACGGCAGCCTGTTTGTGTATAGGTATTTTATTTATTATTTTACATACACATAATCTATATAATATGAAAAATAATCACGAAATACAGTACAAAAATTCATGGATATTCCTTCACTCATGGGATAATTCATCTGTTTCACCTTTCTTCTTCGTTGTATAATGATATAAGAAAGAAAAATGTAATTCGGCTATTCTATAGGCTATTATTTATAGAATTATTTAAAAGGAGGCCTCCTGATGGAAACGCGTCATTTCCATTATATCCGGACGATTGCCGAGACGGGCTCGATTTCCCGTGCAGCGCAGAAACTCTACATCTCCCAGCCTTCGCTGTCGCAGCTGCTCAAGAGTGTTGAAAAAAAGATAGGAGCGCCACTCTTCGACCGCGGCTCACAGCCCATGCGTCCTACGACCATCGGCCAGAAGTATCTGGAAATGGCCCAGCAGATTATGGAGCTCGACACCGAATTTCATCGCTATGTTGAGGATGAGCTCGGCTGTGCCAAGGGCAACCTCGTCGTCGGGAGCTCGCCATTCCGCAGCACATATTTTCTCGCCGCATTCCTGCCGCAGTTCCAGGAAAAATATCCCGGCATCCGTCTGCAGCTGGCCGAACATACGTCTAAGCGTCTGGAAGAAGCTGTGCTTGCCGGCGAAGCTGACCTCATCATCGCCACACAGCCTGTAGATGTCGACGCCTTTGCTTTTGCCGAGCTTTATTCCGAAGAAATGATTCTCGTGCTGCCGGCCAATCACGAACTTTCCCTTAAATATCATCTGCCGCAGGACTGCCACGGCACGCTGCCTATCCTGCCCATCGAGCTTCTCAAAGATACACCGTTCATCCAGATGCACAGCGAACAGAAACTCCATCAGCAGCTCCTCAATATCTGCAATGAAGCCGGCTTTACACCAAAAATTTACCTGCAGACCCGCAGCATGGAGACCGCGCTAACTCTCGCCAGTGCCGGCCTCGGTGCCACCCTGCTCCCCATGACACTGCTGCGTGCTTTCCAGCCAAAGACAGCTCCCTGCTACGCAGCCCTCCCGACACGTCCCCGCCGTCACGCCCTCGTCGCCTGGCGCAAAAAATCCTACCTTTCCCACGCAGCCCGCGCCTTCATTGACGCCCTCGTCAACTACTGCCGCGACAAAGGTGATGAGTTATGATAAAAATGCCCCGATGTACGAAAATGCATCGGGGTATTTTATCGGAGGCAGTGCGGTGGTTGTTGAACCAAGAATCCCCCGGCTTCAGCCGTGGGGAGTGTCAATTTTTCACTTTCATGCCATCATGAAACGCCTTGCCGACAACCGGACCGATGACACGGTACGTCGTGGTCGCGATGTCAAAGATGATGGGCTGCAGCTTGTCGTAGTCGACTTTGCCATCCGTCAGCACGGATTCGTCGGCCTGTTCAGCGATGATTTTGCCAACGAGAATGCCCGTTTCATCATCATAGCTCTTCATCTCGCATTCGAGTGTCACAGGAAATTCCTCGATGACTGGTGCGTTGACATGTGTGCTCTTATGAACGTGACAGCCCGCCTTCTCAATTTTGTTGACTTTGCGGCCTGTCTCGACACCGAAGTAGTCGGCAATCTCGACCGTATCCTTCGTCGCAAAGGCCACCGTGAATGCCTTCGTCTTCTTGACATTATCCGTCGTCTTGTGCGGTGCGAGGAACAGCGTAATCTCGTCATAATCTGACTGCGCGCCCCAGGCAGCATTCATGGCATTCGGCACGGACAGAAAAAATCCTTTTTGCGACTCAGTTACACGACAAAACTTGCATCATATGTTAGAATACTTGTCAGGAGAGCTTTCATCGCTGACGATGAAACGGAAAAGCCCCTCGGTTGAGCAGAACCGAGGGGCTTTTTGCGTAAGATAAACTTTTTTCAATTTTACTATTGATATTCATTCTCATATGTGCTATATTATCTATAGGCTTTCGTTAGCACTTCTTTTCAAGAAGCGCAAAGCTCTCCTAAGATATAATACACAGCAAATAACCCGGCGTACTGCTCATGCGCCGGGTTATTTGTCGGCCGGTTCCTTTGCAAATTTGCGAATTGTTGCCATGGCGACAAACAAAAAAATGGGTCTATGCTATGATAATGACAGAAAAAGAAAGCGAGGTTATGCAACATGAGTGAAATTCTTAGAAATGTACCAAAAGCCGAAGTCCTCAAACTGGCAGATACCGTCGCCTATGCCGACGGTCAGGTCGTAAGCAAGACTCTCATCCAGAATGACGGGGTCGGCATCACGCTGTTTGCTTTCGCAAAAGATGAAGGCATCAGCACACACGAATCAAAGGGCGATGCCCTCGTCGTAGCCCTCGATGGCAAAGGCCGCATCACAATTGACGGCAAAGACTACGAGCTCACCAAAGGCGACTCCATTGTCATGCCGGCCAATCATCCCCATGCGGTTTACGGCGTTGAACCCTTCAAGATGCTCTTAGTTGTATCCTTCCCGCCGCGCAGCTAAATCACCGCTTTATGTTCCCCTTTTCAAAAAAGTCCCTGATACATGGCTAGTGTATCAGGGACTTTTTCTGTACATATCCTGTCCAAAAAGTCCAGTACTGGACTTTTTTAAATTGAGAAATCATATGAAGGATACATCTGTTAAGTCAGGCTGCCGGCGAAGTGGCTTTTTCCTTGACTGCGGCAGCTTGAGGAAACTGCTCGGGCAGAAAGCGCACGAGCGGACGATAGACGGCCAGGAAAAGTCCGACTTCCATCGGATAGCAGATAATATTCTTGATGAGACGGCTCAAAAATATTGCTGACGCCGCCTTGTGATAAAAGATGGTCAGCCAGAGCGTGTTAAGCCCGAGATGAATGAAGACCATGACGAGGAAAAACGGCACGCAGGCGCGCCAGATGGTCACGCGATGGCAATGGAAGAACCAGCCATAAATAAAGCCCGTCAGAAAGCCTGAAACGAGAAAGCCCGGAAAAAAGATACTCGTGCCGAGCATGGCCGTGCCGATAAAGTCAGCAGCCGCTGCCACCAGGCCTGCTTTCCAAGGGCCGTACATCGCACCGTAGATGGCAATGGGCAAAAAGCCAAATGTCACGCGCACGAACGGTGTCTGGATAGCGAAGACATACGAAAACAGCACAGCCAAAGCCACCGATACACCGGCATAGACCATAGCCTTCACGGAAAAATTGGACATGAAAAAAGACCTTCCTTTCAACCTGCAGCGTTGCCGCAGTAAGAAAAGCCTTTTTCTATGCCGCAGCAGCGGGATGCAATGCCTGCACCGCGGCTTCAAAGCCTTCGTCCGGATGACAACTCCCCGTTCATCCGGCACTTGACGCACAAACACTTACTCTGCTTCTTATTTACTTTTGCATCGATGAGTCCAGTATACCGCTATTTTTCCTGAGGTGCAAGTTGTATGTCCTCAAAGGCTTCTTCGAACTCAGAACTCAGTCATTCTTTACCGGCGTCCCGTCTTTTGTCTGGCCGAACAGCCAATCGCGGATGGCATCGATGTTATAGGCAAAAGACCATGTGTACATGTGATTGCCGCCGGCAAAGACGGTGTAGTTGATATGAGCTCCCTGACTTTCCAGGTCTTTGACCTGCTGGTCAATCGTCGCAATCGGAGCCTTGCTGTCCCAGAATGTATCATTCTTGGCTACTTTCGTACCCAGCGCTTCCCACTTAGCTACGGCTTCATCCATGCCCGGATGAGCCTTCGTATCACCTTCGCAGACGGTAATCCAGAGGTTCTTATCCTTGAGAACTTTCATCTCGTCCGTGTTCCACTGGCAGGCAACAAGCCACTGGGCAGCGAAAAGGTCCGGATATTTATCGCTCAGGGCGATGTTTGTCATGCCCCCCTGTGACTGCCCCGTGCCATAGATGCGGTTCGTGTCGACCGCATAATTATCAATGACCGACTGCAGCGCATGAGAAACGAGTGTGAGGCCTTTCGTCCACGTGTTGCTGTCAGCCATCAGCATGCCAATCTGATTGATAAGATTGTCCGTATACTGCGGTGCAAAGACGATGCAGGGATGCTTTGCCTGTTCTTCAGGCTCCGTCCAGACCGTCGCACCATTGCCCTGAAACAGCGGCGTCGTCGTTTCGTTGATGTCCGCGCTGGCATCTGCTACGAAGAACAGCAGCGGATATTTTTTGCTGCTGTCGTAATCCTTCGGCAAATAGAGATTGCACGGCAGCTGATAGCCTGTCTCCGAGTCCGTATACGTAAACTGCTGGAACTGTGAAATTTCCGGCTCTACCGTACTGCTGCTGGTAACTTCCCTGCTGCTGGCATGATAAACTGTGCCATCAATGGCCTTGATATCCTTAACCTGCTTGACTTTGAGCGTCAGGTCCGGCAGCTGACGCTCCGAATGCATCGGAGCATCCTGCTGCATTTTGCCATCACTGCCCTGCGTACCTGCAGCCATCTTCTTTTCATGTTCCTCATGCCCCGGCTGTTTGGCAAGGTCGCCATCATAAGCCGTGTTTGTATGTGCCAGTTTCATAAAAACATAACGTCCGGCACGTTCTTTGCTCTCCGGGTCTGCAACAGCGCTTGTCTTGATGCTTTCAATCGTCTGTCCTTCGACGCTGAAATCATCCGCATTTAAATTTTTACCGTTGATAGCCTTCGGATATGCCAGCACCGCATAGGCTGGCAACTCACCGTCGCCATATACTTTCGTGATGACCGAAACCGACTGGATGCCATTCTGCACCTTGGCCGGCGCCGTGACGGCCTCTGCAGCTTCTGCCATCTGATTCGGCAGCACACCGCTAAAAAGTACTCCCGTTGTAATACCAGCACAAAGTGCCGCTTTCATCCATTTATTCATGAAAAAATCCCCTTTCATTTTTGACATAAAAAAAGACGCACTTCCCCTTAGAAGATGCGTCGATTTTTTTCGCCATCCCGCTATCAGATTTGCGATACCAGAACAGTCAGTCTCCAACACAGCCCGTATGTTAATACGGAGATACTATAGCATAATAAGGATATAAATATCATAAAAGAAACATGATATTTTCCTAAGGATACCGTTTGCTGCTGGAACCCACTGCTGAAAAAGTCCAGTACTGGACTTTTTCGCAAATTTTGTCCATCAAAAAGGGATTTTAGGCAAAGCAAAAGCCGCTCAATCTGTTTCGACTAAGCGGCTATTTGCTTTCTGTTAATTTGTCCATGTAATTCTACCGCATGAACCTTTTTAGTGGCCCATCGGACTCGCCTCCCTGCTGTTGTGCAAGTGGTATCAACAAGAGGTAAGATGTCATTTCCGTTGACCTTTGTCTATGACTTTCTTCCTTTGTTTGATTATATTATAGCAAAGAGGTGTAATATTGTCAAGTTTTTGCTAAAAATTTCTTGATTTTTTGTAACACGGGTATATACTCAATAGACATACAAATCATGATTCTGTCTTTTTCGGCAGGTCATAGTCTTCAGGATAACGCTGAATATCCGCAACCATGTGCGTGATGAAGTCTCTGCATTTGCCGCAGCCGGTGCTGCAGCCGGTCTTGGCTGAGACTTCCGCAAAAGTCGTGGCTCCGGCAGCCACGGCATCGACGATGTCGCCGTAGCTCACACGGCGGCAATGACAGGCAATCTTATCGCGTTTCATAGCTCTCTCCTTTTTGTCAGCCCTTGAGCATTTCGCGGATGACTTTTTTCGTATGGTCGGAAAGGTTGTCCGCAAGGTCAATGGTCTGGTCCATGAAATCCTTGAAGGCCTGTACCTCGTCATGGTCGATGGCTAGCGGTACAAAGTCAAAATTGCTCGGCTTCTTGATTTTCGTCGAGAAGACATACTGATATTTTTCCTGCGGCTGTTTCTGCTGCTGGATAATGGCATCAATGTCCTCTTTCGTGGCCGCTGCCTTGAGTGCGTGGCGCATGGCCGGTTTGAGTTCCAGATGATAGCCCTTCTCGTAAATGTACTGCTGCAGCTCCTGCGGAACGTCGCAGAGCATGCCGGCCACAGCCTGTGTGATCTGACGCTGATCGTAGGCATCGAGAAGCTCAGGAATGAGTTTTTCGAGACGGCGGTAGAAGAAGACCGTGGCGCGGCTGACGCCGAACAGCTTGGCCACAGCCGTATTGACGTCAACGCCGGAACCATAGAAGGCCTCTTCCTTTTCGAGCAGCGCCATCTCGCTATAGCAGTGGATGCGCACCGCAGAATCTTCTTTGGCGCGCTGGGCAATGTTCGTCAGGATGACAATGCGGCGGGCCGTCGGCTCCGTAATCTGGTCGTGCTTGTAGACCTTGCACGGGATTTTCTTGTACTTCTCGTCCTTCGTAACTTCGTAGAGCTCCTGATAGACCATGCGGCGCGTGTGGCCGCCGAGAATCATATACGTGCCGTCCTCCTGCTCCCAGACCGTGCAGGGATGCCAAAGGCCGTATTTATAGACCGACTGGAAAATCAGCGCGTACTGCTCGGGACTCGGTTTGCCGAAGAAGTTCCATTCGTCCGGCGCCGCAACGAGTTTGTCGATGTCGATGAGCTCTTCATGATGAGCCGGCAGCAGCGTATCCACGCGCTCCTCGGCTTTGGCTGCCTGTGCCTCATCAGATGGCGATGCCGCTGCTGCCGGCTTGGCCATCAGGGCCTGCAGCTCGGCGAGGCGTTCCGGCGAGATGCTGGTCCCCGCCTTCTTTTCAGGCGTGGCTGACATTGCGCCGACGTCGTCGAATACCGGCGTCTGCTGTGCGGAAATGGAGAATTTCTGTCTCTTAGCCAATGCGGTTCAATACCTCCTCTACCAACTTCGAATAAGCACGCGTCGCCTTGCCCGAAGGATAGGCTTCCGTCACGGGCAGATGACGCGCTTCGGCTTTATGTGCATCCTCCGAATGGGGGACAATCGTATCAAGGATGAGCGGCGCGTATTTCTGGCGGATCTGCGGCACATAGTCATGGGCCACAGCCGTGCGCATGTTGATGGATTCAAAGAAAATGCCGGCCACGCAGAGCTCCGGATTCGAGTTGCGGATCTTCGAAGCATAGCCGAGCACCGTGTCGACACCGTCAACGGAATCATCGGCTGCATTAACAGGAATCATCAGATACTGCACGGCCCGCATGACCTGTGCAATCTCATTGTCGACGGCCGGACGGCAGTCAAAGATGATGTAATCGTAAAAGCCGCTGAGCTCCTGCAGAATAATCTTATACGCGTTGATGCCGAGCATGACAGCATCGAGCAGCGTCTTCGTCGTTGCCGTATAGCGGTCATCGTTTGGGATGATGTCAACATTCGCATTCTGCGTGTGCAGGGTAAAATCCTTCATCGGCTTCGGGTTATCCGAAAGGATGTTGAGGACCGCCGAGCTCAGCTGAACGTCGCCGCGATATTCCTTCGGATGATAGCCAAAGCGTTTCGAGAGATTGCCCTGCGGGTCCGCGTCGATGAGCAGCACGCGGTAATCGCGTCTGCCGAGGAGATCCGCAAAAGCCGCTGCGGAAGTCGTCTTGCCGACGCCGCCTTTGTGGGAACAGAATGCAATAGTCTTAGCCATAAAAATAGATGCTCCTTCTCCGCCGCTTTCCAGCACGCGGCTTCTATACTTTTGAACCACTAACTGCAAGGCCTCATCGAGAAGCGCTGTCTTCTGCCTGCCCATGGCATCTGCCACCACGCAGAACTTTTCGTAAAGCACCTTCGATACCGACGATGAGAATCGGGTCCGAGGATTATTTCGAGACATACGCCCCTTCTCCCCCTGCTTTTGATTGATAAAAAACGTTTTGATTATTTCGGTACAAAACCATCATACAAAAATTATAACACTCGCCTGAGTCAAACACAACCATTAAACTGAAAAACCTAAAAAATGACCCTAGTTAGATACTGAAAAAGTCCAGCGCTGGACTTTTTTGACGTTTCGACACAAAAATAAGGCCCTGCTCGTAAAAGTCAGGACCTTGTCTTTTGGGATTTATCAAGTTAAGCGAAGACTTTGCCGGCTGTAACTGTCAGATGTCAAAGCAGGACATCGCGGTTGCAGTCTTTGGAGTAAATGTAAGCAAAAGGCTCACGGCCAATGCCATAGGCACCCTGCGGCACGAACGGACCGAACCACATGAAATCGCCCTTCTGGATGGGCAGCCACTGCTGTTCCATGATGTACATGCCTTCACCAGTCAAGACGTAAGCACCATGTTCCTGTACATGCGTTTCAACAAAGGAATGGCAGCCGCCTGGCTCGAAGGAAAGGATGTGCATGTTCATATCAAAGCCAAGGTCATCCGTCGGCAGGAGGTCTTTGATGCCGACATTATCCATGCCCTCATAGACGGCATATTTCATCTCGTTGACATTGCCCGTGACAATATGGGCCTTTGTGCCGGCGAGCGGAATGTATTTCTGCTTGTAAAACAGGAGCTTCGTGCCATCTTCAGCCGTGAAGTCAACACCGTATTCTGCCGGAGCAAACATATAGCCGCCGGCCGTCAGGTCGTAAGCATGTTCGCCGACTTTGACTTTGGCGCTGCCGCTGACTACGTAGATAAAGCTCTCAACGCCTTCTTCGCTGGCAAGAGGGAACGCCGTATGACCATCCCTCTGGGCCGTGATGATGTACTGCACGAAGCTGGCGCCCATTTTCGGCGAAGCGACGATGCTCACACGGCAGCCCTTGATGGCGGGAATGACATTATTGACAAGACCGCCTTCCGGCAGAACGGCCCAAAGGCCTGGTTTTACAATGGCACGGGTGGAAAGTGGATGTTCTGGATAGCTCATTTCAATTACTCCAATCTTCTAACATACGAATGACAACATCGACAGCTCTGGAAAAATCCTCAGGCCGGCTGCTCTCTTCAGGGCAGTGGCTGCGTCCGTCTTTGCTCGGGACGAACAGCATTGCGGCAGGAAGTTTGCGGGCAATGGGCAGGGCATCATGGCCGGCACCGCTGGCCAGCTCCATATAAGAGACATTCTCTTCATGAATGGCCTGACGCAGGCGCTCTCTGAGCCCTTCGTCCATATTTACGGGAGCCACACTGAGCTTCTCCTGCCAAGAAATTCGGAGGCCGTTGTCAGCAGCAGACTCTTCAAGGACATTGAAGCACTCTGCCACAACAGCATCGCGAGTCTCAGCCCTGAGGCTGCGTACATCCAGTGTGAGATGCACAGACGCCGGCACGGTATTGACGGTACCAGGCTTGACCTCGCAGACACCGACCGTGGCGACAACGTCGGGAGACTTGCGTTCCCTGGCAGCACGCTGCGCCATCAATATGAAGGGGGCTGCTCCCGCTAACGCGTCGGCCCGCAGAGTCATCGGCGTCGTGCCCGCATGGTCGGCACGGCCTGTCAGCTGAATATCAAAGCGGCGCATGCCGACAATGCCTGTCACCAGCCCGAGAGGAAGATGTTCCTTGTAAAGGCGCGCTCCCTGCTCGATATGAATTTCAAGAAAGCCGACAATCTTATCTTTGTCCCAAGCCGCCTCTGACAGCCTTTCCGGCGCATAGCCGACCTCCTGCATGGCCTCATAGCAGCTGATCCCTTTAGTATCGCGATAATTTTGCAGTTCCTCTGGCTGCAGCTCACCGAGAAGGGCTTTGCTTGAAAGAAAACCTCCGCCGAAACGCACACCTTCTTCATCATTGAATGCAACAATCTCCAGAGAAAAAGGCAGCTCCTGCGGTGCAAAATGACGGGCAATCTCGATGCCGCAGACCACGCCGGCAATCCCATCATAAGCGCCGCCTTCGACGACGCTGTCATAATGAGAGCCAATAACAAAACGCTGACTGCCCTTGCCCTGCAAAAGCCCGTGCAGGGCGCCGCTGGCATCCGGATACGTCGTAAGCCCGGCTTCCTGCATGAGCTTGTCAAGATAGTTAAGTGCCGCGGCTGCTTCTTTCGTAAAGGGCAGGCGCGTGACGCCCTTTTCAGTGGCAGAGAACTTTGCCAGTGCGGAAAGCTCCTGACGAATGCGCTCTGCCGTATTCATATCACTCATATACACCCTCCAAAACTCCCTGTTCCATGATATAATCGAACAAAGGGGGAATTCTCATGCCTACAATTTCTTGGCTCGTCAAAGAAAGCGGCCTCAGCAGCCTGCGGCTGCTCACAGGCCTTGCACACGAAAATCAGATTATCCGCAGTGTCAATGTCCTTGACAATCCAGATGTGCTCAAATGGTTCAAGAAAGATGAGTTCGTCCTGACGACAGGCTATGTCTTTAAGGATTCGCCCGAACTCCAGCGCAGCATCATCCGCGATATGAAGGAAATCGGCTGTGCCGGCCTTGGCGTTAAGATTCGGCGCTTTTTCCGCACCGTCCCTGTGCCGCTCCTTGAAGAAGCCAGCCGGTTGGATTTTCCCATCGTGGAACTGCCGTTCTTCTACGGCTTCTCCGCCATCTCGCAGTGCATCTTTGAAGAGATTTACCGCGAGAAGCTGCGCGGCGAAGGCGAAGACGAGATAGAGCTTTCCGAAAAGGGCAATGCTAAAGCCAGTGAAGAAACATTAGTCATCCCCGCGCCAAGTGTCAGCCCTTCTGGCGGACACGGACGGGGCTATTTCTTAGAGACGCTGTTTCACAGCCGCGGACGCCGCGGCCTGAACGAGCTCAAGTCCCTTTGCGCTTTTTACGGGTTTGATTACCGCAAAGCGTGGATCTGCCTCGCCATGCCTCTGCCGGAAAAAACCGAAGAACGCCAGAAGCTTCGTCAGCTCCTGCATGAAGAAATCCCTCATCACGTTCCCGAAGGGGCTTCTCTCTTTCTTTGTGACAGTGACAACCTCTGCGTCTTTTTTCTGCTGTTCCCACCGGAATGCCATCGCCTCAAGGCCATGCATGAGGTAAAGGCCGAGATGCACGCGCTCACCAAAGAACTGCAGAATCACGGACTGTCGCTGCCCATCGGCCTCAGCGGCTGCCACCGCCGCGTGGAAGACCTCTCGGAGAGTCTCAAGGAAAGCCTGCGCGCTATGAATCTGGCCCGCGAACTAGGGCAGGCTGGCCCTGTGGACTACCTGACCCAGCTGCCGCGCCATTTTCTCAGCAGCCAGCCGGAGCCTTCGCATCTCGCGCTTGTACTGCGCATGAACGTCTTGAAGCCCCTGCTTGACTATGATGCAGCCAACGGCGCGGAACTCACGGAAACGCTCGCGGCATATCTCCATCATAATTACAACGCCGCAGCTACGGCTAAAGCACTTTACCTTCACCGCAATACCATGACCAACCGCCTGGAGAAAATACGGGAACTCCTCGACACGGATTTCAGTGATGCCGATGAAAATTTCCTGATTTATCTCTGTCTGCTGGCTCATGAGCAGGAATGACGGCAGCCTGACTCATTCATCGGCCAAGGCAAACAAGGCTCTGACGAGAACGTCGGTGCCTGCCGCGATGTCGGCAAAATCGGTCCATTCCTGCGGACTGTGGCTGATGCCATCGCGGCTCGGCACGAATAGCATGCCGACAGGAGCAAATTCACCGACCAGCATGGAATCATGGAAAGCCCCGCTGATGGTCTTGATATACGAGATGCCTGTCTCTTCGGCCGCTTCGACCAGCTTTTTCTGAATATCATCCTGACACGGCATCGGATGGTCATCGTTGTACATCTTACTGTCCAGCGTGACTTCACGCTTTTTCGCAATCTCCTCGAACTCAGCCAAAATCTTTTGGGTGAGTTCTTTTTTATGCTCAAAGCTGGCGTCGCGCACATCCAGAGAAAAATCAGCTTCGCCGGGAATGACATTGACAGCCCCCGGAATGACGTTGACACGTCCAATCGTCGCTGTCGCATAATCGTCCTTGCCAAGAGATTCCTTCGTCAGACGTTCAACAGCCAGAGCCATTTCCGCACTGGCCATAAAGGCGTCGCGGCGGCGTGCCATGCTCGTACCACCGGCATGGGACTGACGGCCCGTCACCTTGAAATCATAGACGCTCGGCGCACAGATGGTCTTGACGACGCCCAGCGTCTTACCCGCGCGTTCAAGCTCGCCTGTCTGGTCAATATGAAGCTCGACCGCTGCCTTGACATCGCCACGGCGGACAGGCACTTCGTCAAAATGCTCTACCGGGAAACCAAGAGATTTAAGGACATCGTAAAGGCTGTTTCCATCTTTATCTTTGAGCTCTTTAGCCTCAGCTGCGCCGAGCTTGCCGGCAAGGGCGCGGCTGCCGAGACAACCAAGACCGAAGCGGGTCGGCTCTTCTGAGGTGTAGACAACCACTACAACGCTGCGTCTTGGACGAAGCCCTGCTTCCTCAAAAAGACGTACAGCTTCGAGCCCTGCCACAACACCACTCATGCCATCGAACATGCCGGCATTGAGCACCGTATCGATGTGTGAACCCGTCCAGACAGGCGCCAGCACCGGCTCCGTACCTTCGTACGTGCCAAAGATGTTGCCGGCTGCATCTTCGCGGATTTTCAGCCCAAGCTGCTTCATCTCGCGTTTGATGTACTCTCTCGCCGCAACTTCCGGCTCTGTGAACAGCACGCGCGTCGTGCCAAATTCCGGCGTTGAATTGAAATGATTGAGGTTGCGCAGCATACGTTCAATGTTTGCCGCGCTCGCCTTGGGGAAAGAATCCGCCGAAACGGCTTCTTCCTGTTCTAATGCCAGATTCATATGGATGACCTTCTTTCCTCTTCTCTCGTTTCCCGAAAAATTCCTGATTTCAGTTCATGACATTCTGCGGCTTGCCCTGCAGATACATCGCCACATTCTTAAAGGCAATGACTGCGCGCTTAGCAAGGGCCTCTTTCGTCGCAAAACCGATATGCGGTGCCAGGAGTGTATTTGGCGCCTTAAGGAGTGGATTGTCCGCAGCGATTGGCGGCTCACCATCGAAGACATCAATGCCGGCCGCGGCAATCGTGCCATCGGTCAAGGCCTTGGCCAGCGCTGCTGTATCGACGACAGGACCGCGGGCCGTGTTGATGAGAATAGCCGTCGGCTTCATCAGAGCGAGCTCTGCCTCACCAATCAGGCCTTTCGTCGCCTCTGTCAAAGGTACATGCAGCGAGACAATGTCGCTTTCCTTAAGGAGCGTCTCGAGGTCTACCTGCTCAACACCGGCAATATCCTTCTGCGAACGATTATAGCCAAGCACCTTACAGCCGAAGGCCTGAGCCAATTTCACCGTCTGGCGGCCGATGGCACCGAGGCCGACAACACCGAACGTCTTGCCGGAAAGCTCAAAGCCCAAAAGGCCTTCTCTCGTTTTCCCGCTGCGCACGGCCGCATCGCAGGCCGCCAGTTTGCGGTAAAGACCAATGGCCAGCCCAAAGACAAGTTCGCTGACGGCTTCATTCGCATAGCCGGAACAGTTCGAAACGATGATGTCTTTCCCACGGCAGTAATCCATGGCCACATGGTCCACACCGGTAAAAGCAACACTGAGGAATTTTACGTTGGCGCCTTTTGACAGCGCATCCTCACGCAGCGGCGAATTGGCCAGCATCACGAGCGACGCATCACCGATGCGTGCAGCCTGTTCAGCCGCATCTTTGGCCTTCGTGTTATAATACGTCATCTCAACATCTGCCGACAGATACTGCTCTTTCAGCTGCTGTGCTTCTTTCTCCGAGATGCCCAGCGGTTCAATAATCGCTAATTTTTGACTCATGGGTATATCCTCCTCAACAATAGAATCGAAAAGAAAATCTTTTTCAGACCTAGATTAAACGACCGGATGACCTTTGGCCAGAACAAATTTGCCCTGCGGTGCTGCGGGAAAACTGCCATCTTCGTAGATGCACTGCCCGCGCAGGTACGTGGCTACAGGCAGCCCCTGCCCTGTCAAGCCGACAAAAGCAGAGAACTTATTGAGATACTCCAGCTGCTTGGCCTTGATTTCCCAATCGCGCTGAGCGTCGAGCAGGGCAAAGTCCGCATCAAAGCCCGGCAGCAGCGCTCCCTTGCGGCCCCAGAGACCAAATATCTTCGCTGGATTTTCCGCCAGCACCTTGGCCACAAGCAGCGGCGAGGCCTCATGCTCATGGACTGCCAGATTCCAGAAGCCCTGCAGCGTCGTCTGCACGCCGGAAAGACCACCCCAGGCACCAAAGGCCCCCTTAGGACCGGATTCATCTTTTTCCTCTAACTTACAGGGAGAATGATCCGACGCAATTGTCGAGATGGTGCCATCTTCAATGTAACGCCATAAAGCCTGCGACGCTGCTTTAGAACGAAGCGGCGGTGCACATTTAAAAAGTGGCCCCCGCTTCAGATAAGCCTGGTCTGTCAGGACCAGATAATGCAGACATGTTTCAGCGGTAACATGAAGCCCTTGCTGCTGTGCTCTCTTGATGACAGCGGCAACATCTGGATGTGATACATGACAAATATGAACACGGCCGCCAGTTTGACGCAGAATGCCGATGAGCTCCTGAACAGCTCTTTTTTCAGCCATAACAGAATGAACATCCAGAACGTCTTTTCTTGACTTCTTGCCAGCCTGCAGACAAGCCCTTTCTCCAGATTTCAAAAGATGATAATCTTCACAATGAAACCCTGCCAAAGCGCCCAACGGACGCAGCAAACGCAGCCGATCAGCGATTTCTCTGGGCCAGAGGGCCGTATAATCATCACTGGGTTCACTCATGAAACATTTAAATGCGGCTGCACCAGCCTCTGACAATCCCTTCAAATGTGGCCGATTCGTCCGAATCAGCGCCCCCCAGAGAGCAAAATCTACAAAAGAGCGGCCAGACAGATACGCCACTTTTTTCTGCAAAATCTGTGCCGTAGAAACAGCAGGGAGATTCTGCATCGGCATGTCAATGACGGTAGTAATCCCTCCACGAGCCGCAGCGCGGCTCGCATGAGGAAAGTCATCCCGCCAGGTATATCCTGGATCATTGAAATGCACATGGTCATCGATAGCCCCCGGCAGAATATAACATCCTTTTGCATCTACAATATTTTTGACATCTGTAGATGAACCAGTGCCATCATAGTCTACAATCTTGCCATCTTTCACAGCTAGCGAGGCCTGTTTTATTCCATCTGGACAAACAAGATATCCATTTTTTACCAATAAGTCCAGCATTATCATCGCCTCTTATTTTGCCGTGACCTCGTCCGGATAAAGCTTCTTCATCAAGCTCATATCAACGTAACTCTTGATTTCCGGAACCTTCTTGATGCTCTTCATATCCATCATGAATTTTGCCATGTTATTCGTGCCGTCGATAAACTGGTCATCAAACTTCATCGAGTACTTATTCTTTTTGATGATGCGCAGGCAGGTATCTTTGTCGACATTGATGCGTTTCGAAATAATCTCGGCCGACTCTTCCGGATGCTCGTTAATATAATCCGTTGCCTTATGCAGGGCACGCAGTACCTTTTCAACGTTTTCCGGATGTGCCTTAAGATAAGAATCCTGTACCTGAACTGTCATATAAAAGTCAATCCAATGAACGTCTCCCTCTGCGCCCGGCAGATAAGAATGCGTACCGTTAAAGAGTTCTTTGCCTCCCTGAGCTACAGCTTTACCGACCCACGGCTCCCAGGCTGCCATAGCATCAATATCTCCTTTCTCCAAGGAAGCAAGCTGGTCAGACGCCTGCAGATTAACAAACTGAATCTTATTGATATCCGTCCCTGTAGCTTCACACATATTGCGTACGGCAATCAGAACGCCAGCACCATTTGTCATACCGATTTTTTTACCTTCCAAATCTTTCGGACTACGGATATTGACATTTTTACCAGCTACCACAGCCTGCGTGCCGGCCGCATTAGCTAACGGCGCAACTACTTTGACTTTGACGCCATTTGCCGCTACTGAAATGTTGTTATAGACAGAACCGAAACAAATTTTCGCTTCACCGCTGGCAACGAGAGGAGCATTTTCATCTGGCCCATTCATCAACTTATTTTCAACATCCAAGCCTTCATCTTTGAAAAAACCTTTTTCCTCGGCGATAATCTGCTGGCCAGAAACCTGCGGATCCAATTCGCCATAAAGAACAAGCTGGCCATCATCGCCAGAGCCGCTCGATGCTGCATTCTGTCCACCGCCGCAGCCTGTAAGCAGTGCTGCACTGAGTATCAGACACGACCCTACCATCAAAAACTTCTTCCACTTTGTACTAAATGCTTTTGTCATCCACTTCATCATGAGCCCCTCCTCGTGACTGTTTTCTGTATGATTTTATTTTTCAACTGCTTTACCTGCATTAACATTCTTCCAACGGAAGAGCTTCTTTTCCAGGATGGACAGGAAAGCATAGAAAACACTGTATTCCAAGCCAATCAAAGTGGCAGCCAGGAACATATCACCCATCTTAAACCAGTTCTTCGCATTGACGATGATGTAGCCAAGACCTTTATCTGCCCCCATCATTTCAGCAACGACCAGTGCGGAAAATGTCAGTGCCAAGCTGATTTTCATGCCATCGAAAATCGTTGGCAGTGCAGAATTCAAAATGACTTTCGTAAAAATCTGATGGTCAGTTGCCCCAAGGCTCTTAGCGGAGCGAATCAACAATGGGTCAGTATCGCGAATGCCATTTTCAATGTAAATGAGCATAGGAATAAATGTGGCATAAGCAATTAAGGCTATCTTTGAAGCTTCACCTATACCAAACCAGATGATGAACATTGGCAGAAATGCAAATACCGGAATCGGCCCGACCATGTTGAGTACCGGCGAGAGAATGTTATCCGCGTCGCGGCTCATGGCAATCATGATGCCGACAACCAGTGCGGCGGCAACACCGATGACGAAGCCGACGATCATGCGATAGAAGCTGATGCCGATATGCAGGAGCAGTGTGCCGTCAAGAAGGTAATCATACCCTGTCTCAATGACCGTGACCGGCGATGGCAGGAACACGGGATTGAACCAGCCGCTCTGCGTGTTGAGGTAAGCAACGAGCTCCCAAATGCAGAAAAAGAAGAATAACGATAATATCTTGTAGAACCGGTCGGCCTTCGCCCGACGGGCATCGCGGTATTTGCGCGGAATGACTTTTTCCTCAAAGTCCGGTTCCGCTTCGTACTGCGACAGCACCAGACCATCGAAGCACATGAGCTCCATATTCTTGGCTTTCTTGGCAAAGGCACTGGCCGTGCCCGAAGCATTTTCCTCGGCAGGCATGTCAGGCAAAGCCGTCACCTCATCTATTTTCATCGCTGTCATGATGTTCGCTCTCCTTTATTTCACTCATTCCGCAATCACCATCTCGTCAGCCGGCGCATCCGCGATGCTGTGCGAGAAGAGGTCTACGTATTCTTCAAATTTCGGACTGCGGATATTTCTCGGCCGCGGCAGCTCAATGCGTTCATCAAGGGCAACCTGACCATCTTTGAGAATAACCACGCGGTCGGCCAGATAAACAGCTTCTGGCACACTGTGCGTGATGAAGAACACGGTCTTCTTCGAAAGCTGCCAGATGCGGATGAGCTCTTTGCGCATCGTATCACGCGTCAGGGCGTCGAGGGCGCCGAGCGGCTCGTCCATCAGCAGGACCTTTGGGTCATTGGCAAGAGCTCTTGCGATGCCGACACGCTGTGCCATGCCGCCGGACAGCTCCGATGGATACGCATTTTCGTATTCCTCAAGGCCAATCATCTGGATGTACTTATCGGCAATTTTTTTGACATTTTCTTTCTTCTTCAGCCGCGGGCCGAACTCGATGTTCTGGCGCACCGTGTACCACGGAAACAGCGCGTGCTGCTGGAAGACGACGCCACGTTCTTCTGAAGGCCCGTCAACATCCGTGCCATCCACGCTGATACGCCCTTTATCCGGCTTCAGGTAGCCAGCCAGCAGATTCAGCAGCGTGGATTTGCCGCAGCCGCTCTTACCAAGCACACAGATGAACTCGCCCGTCTTAATCTTCAAATTCACATCCTTGAGGATGTACTTGGGTTTGCCATTGACGATATCGAAAGCTTTGTGGACATATTGAAATTCAACTCCCATGATTTTCCCTCCTAAGATTTCACTGGACCAAAGCAGCGATGCTGACAAATAAAAACGGCGCAGACCTGATTTTACAGGACTGCGCCGTTGCATGTCATATAAGATTATGCTTTTGCCATTGTGCTCGAAAGTTCTTGTTTCGCTTTCGATGCTTTCATTATAGTGGGCGCTGTGTTTCCTCACAATGTTCAATTATCCCAATTTAAACGTTTTCCATTAGTCGTTATGACCATGATATTCCTCATCATATCGCGATATAAGCAACAAAAATGACCTGCGGCATATACGGCAGGCCATCTTTGTCTATCTATGGTTGAGGAAAGGATAGCAAATGTAAATCAGTAAATCAGAACGGAGAAGCTGGCTTGCGCGCAGGTACAAGCGGTGTGCTGGTTACGCGGTAGCCAGTTTCAGCAGCAGAGACTGCCGCTGGTTCCTTGGCATCAAAGATCTCGCGATGGAACTCGCCTTCGCTGACGGCAATGATCAAAGCGACCATGACATCATCGATGACATTGAGCACCGTGCGGAACATGCCGGAGAACCAGTCGATGCCAGCCAGCAGAGCCACGCCTTCAATCGGCAGCCCCACAGCCGGTAGGACAATAGCCAGAGCCACAAGACCGCCGCCAGGCACGACCACCGTGCCAAGCGTTGCCAGCGTCGCCATGACCACGACCGTAACCTGCTGCCCTACGCTGAGCTCAATACCGAAGAACTGAGCCACCGTGATGCAGGCAAGGGCCAGATACAAAGCCAGACCATCGCTGTTGAGCGTCATGCCCAAAGGATTGATCAGGCGGGATACTCTGCGGCTGATGCCAATCTTATTTTCCGAATCAGCCATTTTTACCGGCAGCGTGACGGCCGAGGACGTCGTCGTGAAGGCCACAACGCCCATATTGACGAGTTTGCCAGCCAGAGCCAGCGGCGATACACGGGCGACAAAAGCAGCCGTCGTAATGCCTGTCACAAGAATCAGGATAGAACCAAGTGCCATGCCGCCAAGGAATTTGAACAGCGGCAGAATGACAGCAAAGCCGTATTTGCCGATAGCCCAGCCTAAAAGCGAGAAGATGCCAATAGGGGCCATCTTCATGACGAGACGGACAATGGTCAGCAGGCATTCATTGCATGCCTTCACACCATGCAGCAGTTCCTTGCTATGCGTGCGTTCCATGACAATGTTGATAGATACACCAAGGAACAAGGCAAAGACAATGACCTGAATCGTATTGCCATCGGCAATCGACTGTACGATATTCTTAGGAAAGAAATTCGTGATGATAGAAGCCAGCGTAGCGTCCGAGCCTTTTACATTCGTCGTAAGCTCCTGACCAAATGAGATGCCCGAACCCGGCGTCAGAACATTGGCAAGAACCAGTCCCACCGTAGCTGCAGCCACCGTCGTAACGCTGAAGCCGGCAAAGGCCTTCGTCCCGAGACGTCCCAGCGAATGAAGGTCAAGCGAAGCAATAGCCTCGACGACCGAGCCCATGACCAGCAGGACTATAGACATCTGAATGAGTCTCAAAAATATATCTCCGACAAATTTCAACTGGACCATCAGGTCACTGGCCACATAGCCCGCAGCCATGCCCAATATCATCATAATAAAAATCGAAGTCGTTAGGCTGACGTGCTTCTTCATAAAACTCCCTCCCAGATAAAATAAAAATGGTGCAAGTCCCGCCGTGCTCAGCACGGCTTCCTTGCACCATTGCAATGTCCTGTTCTCAAGAACAACTTTATTATAATTTCAAAAAAAACATCTGACAATGTAAACATAGACCAATTTCAGCATATTTAACTATGCTATATGTTTATTGGAAAAACACTTAGCAGCGTAACGTATGAGAACATCTGCTATTGTACCTTTTTCGATGGTTTCTTCCAGTATTTCCGCAGTTCCGGGCTTTGGATATCTTCTTCCGAAAGAACTGCCTTTCTCTTAGGAAGGCCTTGTTTCCTCGGAATAATGCTCTCAATGACATTATCGACCAGTTCCGGATGATTTGCTTTGAGCTCACTCGCATAATCGAAAATGCTTTTTCCCCGCGGATTCCACGCTCTCAATACGCTGTTGAAAAACTGCGGCGTATTCGCATTAGCGAGAGTATGAAGCAGCGCACAGGCAATAACCATGGCGGTACGATGGTTCCATGCCCATTTGCGGAAGGGCTCATCAACGCCAAGCTGCTTCATGCGGTGTTCAAGATACTCCCTGCTTGGACAGCCCGTCGCAGGATCAACCAGAGCTTCGTCAGCATAGGTCGTAAATGTCGGCAGGCCGTTGACTGGATGCAGAAGTTTTACAGTAAAGCGGAAGGCCTTGATGGCACCGTAAGCCCCTTTTACCTTTGTTACCGAGATATGAATCTGGGAATAAGGATTGGCATTGATATCAGCAACAGCTTTTTCAACGACATTCTTTGAGTAGTTTCCTGGAGAATACTTTGCATTTGCCGGCGGAATCTTTTGATAGACATCCGCGAAAGGAATCATGATGACGTATTCCCCTTCGATGCGTTCTTCTACGCCAAGCCGCTGCTCGGCAACTTCTGCAAGCAGCAGGTTCATCAGTCCATAACTGTATTGGCTCTTAGCTTGGAGGTAGAAGTCAAGATTTACTTGGAGTTCGGGATGCTGCAGTACTTTTAGGATGTAGTATTTCTGGAACTCGGGCGACGTATTGATGGTGATATAGCCTTGGTCTGAAATCTCTAAAGAGGAGTAAAATGGCAGCTGTTTCTTGGTACGTCCTCCTTCCGGGGTTACATTCCATATCCATTCTGCCGGCACAGAATTGCCGATTAATGCTTCAGCTGATTCAAACATACGCTTCTTGAATGTGGCAATACTTGACTTTGATGTCATTCCTCTTCGTCTGGCAATTTCACCAATATCGATACGAATAGATATTGGGTGTTCTAAGTTGATTTGAGGGTTGGCCATATACTCTGCTTGAATACAGTTTTTTAACCAGACGTTGAATAGTACTTCATTTTTAGAGAAAGTTCGATTGGGAACACCTTTAGCGAGAGGACGGTCATAGAACAACTGTAGCTGCTGTTCTTGTACTTGTTCTGTTTTCTTAGTCATTTAGTGTCCGCTCCTCTCTCCTAGTGGTTAGAATCATGTTAACATGTTTCTACAAGTACTGCAAGGTTCGCAGAAACTCCAAACTGAGGTGAGACAGGGTACTGAATGCGAAGGATTCTTCTTAGTTAAAGGGCTATGTCAGGAGGGTGAGTACTAGTATTATCTTAGTTACTTAGATAGTATAAATATATAGTATATAGTTCATAGATAATAGAGCCGTTCGCAGGCCGTCAGCCCTTGAAAAATAAGGATTTCGCTTGGAGTTTTTGCGAATGCTTGGAGTTTTTGCGAACCCAGTTTGGAGTTTCTGCGAACCAGTTTGGAGTTTCTGCGAACCTAGTTTGGAGTTTCTGCGAACCGCTTGGAGTTTTTGCGAACCTTATTTCAGAGTTATACACAGCCATTGTTGATAAACTTGTGGATAACACGTATAAACCCATGAAATACAAGCGCTGAAGCGTTTTTTTCAGCGAGTACGGTCTCATGGTTCGCAAAAACTCCAAACTGAACGAAAAAAAATTTTTAGGTTCGCAGAAACTCCAAACTGGAGCGCCTGAAAAGCTGTATTAAATGATTGTTGATAGATTCGTCAACGTGCGGATGACCTCGCTGAAGACGTTCGCACCAGCGGCGATATCTTCGAGCGAAGCGTATTCAGCGGGGTTGTGGCTGATGCCGTCACGGCACGGGATGAAGATCATGCCAGTCGGCGCGTAGTCGGCCCAGTGCATGCTGTCGTGGCCGGCGCCGCTGGGCATGGCGATGTGCGTGTAGCCAAGTTTTTCAGCAGTGTCTGAGACGAGTTTGACGATTTCTTGAGACATCACCGCGGGCTTTTCATCACTGACGGGCTGGATATCGTAAGGAATGTTTCGTTCGCCTGTCACCTGCTTGATGTAGGCTTTGAGCTCATTGGCCACTTTTTTCTTTGCGGCTGCCGAGATGCTGCGGATGTCGATGCCGAGGGAGACTTCACCGGGGATGACGTTCATGACATCCGGCGTCACGTCGCAGATGCCGACCGTACCGACGACAGGCGCGCTGGTTTCGCTGCTGGCCAATTTTTCGAGCCTCGAGATGATTTTTGCTGCGGCACAGAGGCCGTCATGGCGGAGATTCATCGGCGTGGCGCCGCTGTGGTCGGCGCTGCCGTGCAGGTAAACGCGGAATCGCGTTGGTGCGGCAATGCCGGTCACAGCGCCAATCTGCACGCCCTGATGATCAAGGACTTTGCCCTGCTCGATATGCGTCTCGAGAAAAGCTTTGAGAGGCTTCTTATAAATTGCCGTTTCAATATGGTCAGGGTCAAGACCGCGTCCTTTGAGGACTTCGCGCAGGCTGTGCCCCTGTTTGTCTTTGAGACGGTCGAGGTCTTCCTGTGAAAGCTCCCCGCGCATGGCACGGCTGCCAAGCGTTGCTGCACCAAAACGGCTCGACTCTTCGCACATGAAGAGTACGACCTCAAGCGGATGGTCAGGCACAAAACCTTCTTCATGCATGCTGCGGACAGTTTCAATGGCAGAAAGAATGCCGAAGATGCCATCATAGTTGCCGCCTTCCGGCACACTGTCCCCATGAGAGCCGCACATGACTGCAGGCAGCGATTCATCCCTGCCCGCATAATGGCCGATGACATTGCCGAACGCATCCACACGCAGCGTCAGCCCCGCATCTTTCATGAGCTGCATCAGGTACGCTCTCCCCTGCCAGTCCGCATTCGAAAAAGCCAGACGATTGATGCCCTGGCCAGAGGCCGTGATTTCCTGTAAGGCAGCAAATTGTTCTTTTAAGCGTTTTGCCGAAATCATGAGAATTCCTCCTCAAATATAGAAATATCGTTGTTCGTATCGTTTACACATATACATTGTATACATGATGATAAACGCTTTCAATGGCTTGACACAAAATGATATGAAATTTATAATTAGGCCAAATGCAATTATGCATTATAGTTATAATTTCATAGACGTAAGAAAGGTGGTAGTTACTACATGGTAACTCTCATGCTGATTGCGGGAACAGTCATTGTCTGTGCCGTAGTCGTAGCACTCGTTAAGGGAGCTGATGCGCGTATTACGCTGATTGGCTCAGGGATTCTCATGGCTGCGATTGGCGGCGTGCCAATGGCAGCTCTTGATGCTTTTGCCAAGAGCATGACGAACAGCGGCCTTATACAGGCGGTCTGTTCTGTCATGGGTTTTGCGATGGCTGTGCGTTTTACGCAGTGCGATAAGCACCTCATTAATGCCATGGCATCAGTTATCTCGCGTGTAAGATTCTTCCTGATTCCAGGTGTTGTTATCTGCACGTATTTGGTCAACATTGCACTGCCAAGCGCCGCTGGTACAGCCGCTGCTGCTGGTGCAATCTTCATTCCGCTGCTGATGGCCGCAGGCGTTGGCCCAGCTTTGGCTGCTGCTGCCGTAAAATGCGGTACGTATGGCAGTATGCTGAATCCGGGTCTTGCGCATAACCCATTCGTTGCAAAAATCGCTGGCGTCGATGTCATGGATGTCATTGCCTTCCATTACAAAGCAAATATCGCTTCCCTGATTGTCGCCACAATCTGCATCACGGTTATTGCGCATGTCTTGAAAGAAGATAAAGGTCATGTTCCAGAACATCTTCAGATTGATAAAAACTTCAAGGTTAATTATCTTTACGCACTCATGCCAGTTATCCCTATCGTTATCCTGCTGCTCGGTTCAACCAAGCTTGTACCAGTCTTCAAGATGGGCGTACCGCAGGCTATGATCATCGGTGCTATCCTGACACTGGTTGTTACGCGCACGAAGCCAAAAGACCTTAGTGATGCTTTCTTCGATGGCATGGGCAAGGCCTATGGCAAAATTATCGGCATCATTATTTCGGCTGGCGTATTCGTTGCAGGGCTCACCTCCATTGGTCTTGTCAAATGGTTCATCGATGCCATGCTCAACAATCCGGCTATCGTAAAAATCTGTGCAGCCTTTGGTCCATTCCTTCTTGGTCTGCTCACGGGTTCCGGTGATGCGGCAACATTTGCTTTCAACGAAGCCATCACGCCGTATGCTCCGGACTTTGGCATGACACAGGTCCAGATGGGCAGTATGGCAACGCTGGGTGGTACGCTGGGCCGTACGATGTCGCCGATTGCTGGTGCAACGATTATCTGTGCTGGTATCGCTGGCATCAACCCGATGGAAATCACGAAGCGCAATGCCATCCCGATGCTCTGCGCTCTGACGGTCGGCATGCTGATTCTGCTGTTCTGATTTGAGATTTAGGTGCTGCCTGGCAGCACCTTTTTTCTTGCCATGATATAATTGAGGTAGTAATGGAAGGTGATTTTTGATGGACTTAAAAGAAACTATCCTGAAATTTGCTGATGATGAACAGGCGGCAATGGTCAAGTGCCGCCGCGATCTGCATGCGCACCCGGAACCGGGCTGGACGGAATTCCGCACGGCTGCCAAGGTAGCTAAGACGCTGTCGGACCTCGGCTATGAGGTCAAGACGGGGGCAGATACCATCAAGAAAGAAGCAATGATGGGCGTGCCCTCGGCGGAAAAGCTCGCGAAAGAACAGCAGCGTGCTATTGATGAAGGTGCTGACCCTGCCTGGGTCGAGAAGATGACCGGCGGCCGTACGGGCGTACTCGGTGTCATGCATTTCTCGGCTGACGGTCCTGTCGTTGCTGTCCGCTTTGATATGGATTCGAATGATGTTAATGAGACAGCAGAACCGGAGCATCGTGCCAATAAAGAAGGGTTTGCTTCGTGCCATGCCGGTGCGATGCATGCCTGTGGCCATGACGGCCATACGACGGTCGGCCTTGCTCTTGCCAAACTGCTTGCCAGCCTCAAAGACCAGTTGCGCGGTACGATTAAGCTTTGCTTCCAGCCGGCTGAAGAAGGTGTGCGCGGTGCTCATGCCATGGTCGAAAGCGGCATTGTCGATGACGTCGACTACATGCTTGGCGCGCATTTCGGATTCAAGATGCGCAAGACGGGTACAGTGGCCTGCAATGTCACGGGCTTCCTCGCTACGAGTAAATACGATGCACGCTTCAAAGGCGTGCCGGCTCATGCCGGCGCGGCACCGGAACAGGGCAAGAATGCTCTGCTGGCCTCGGCCTGCGCAGCGTTGAACCTCCATGCTATCTCGCGTCATTCAGCCGGTGCTTCGCGCATCAATGTCGGCCGTCTCGATGCCGGCAGCGGCCGCAACATCATTGGTGATAAGGCCCTGCTTTGCATGGAAACGCGCGGTGCGACGAGTGAAATCAACCATTTCATGGAAACCGAAGCGGAACGCATCATCAAGGCCGCAGCCATGATGTATGACGTCGATGTCAAGATTGAAAAAGTCGGCGGTGCTGCCGGCGGCAGCAATTCCCCAGAACTCGCTGCCTTCCTTGAAAACGAAGCCAACAGTCTCGGCATCTTTGATAAGGTCGTCGGCGAATGCCCCTTCGGTGCCAGCGAAGACTTCTCCTACTTCATGGAGCGTGTCCAATCACACGGTGGTCAGGCTGCGTATATGATGGTCGGTGCTGACCTCGCGGCAGGCCACCATGACTCGCATTTCGACTTTGATGAACGTGCCCTTGGCTACTCCCTGAAGCTCATGGGCTGTTCTGTCTGCAAGCTGCTGATGATGAAATAAAATTTTATATAACAGTCAAGTTGCATGAACGACCTGAAAAAGTCCAGTACTGGACTTTTTCAGGCCGTTTTGTTTTTTCAAATATATTGTATATACTAATTTGAACAAAGGAAAAAACACATGGTTATCGAATAGTGAAATTATAGCAAGAATTCTGTAAATATATATCATTGGGGGTGAACAGAATGGCAAATCCGTTTTGCAGCACTCCTGATGGTAGCAACGATTCAGGCCGCGAGTATCTGGAACATCGGCATCAAGACGGCGGCCGCGCAGAACATGGTTGCGCTTGGTTTTATCGAGAAACAGCTCGGTGCGACGATTTCGTGGGCTGAATGGTTCATCGCGGCAGCCCCGTACGCGGTCATGATGTCGTTCATCCTTTATTTTGTCTGCATGAAGATGCTGCCGCCGGAGACGATGGAAGTTGCCGGCGGTGATGAGACGGTCCGCAGGGAGCGCGAAGCTCTCGGACCGATGAAACCGTCGGAGAAAAAGCTCATGGTCATCTCGCTTGGCCTGCTGTTCCTCTGGGGCACGGAAAAAACACTGCATCCTCTCGATACGACGACGTCGACGGTCATTGCCGTCACGCTCATGCTTCTGCCGGGCATCGGCATCAGTATGGGTTCTGCCCTGCTCTCGACCAAAGCTGCCGCACGGCTGGCCAACCAGCTCATGACGGTCTTTGGTCTTGCGAGCATGGGGGTCTTTATGGTCTTCGCGATTCTCGCGGCCTTCCTCATCGTCGTGCATCTCGGCTTTGCCGTGCCACGGCCGCCGTTGCCTCTTCGATGATTCCGATTATGATTGCGGTCCTGCAGGGACTCGGCAATGACGCCCTCAATATCGTCGGCATCACGATGGTCCTGCAGTTCGTCGTCAGCTTCGGTTTCATCCTGCCGGTCAACTCGCCGCAGGGCATTCTCGCGTTCTCGACCGAGACGTTCAGCGCGAAGGACTGCATCAAAGTCGGCCTGCCGCTGACCATCATCGGCTATGCCCTGATGCTGATTTTCGTACAGACCTATTGGCACATCCTCGGCATCTTCTGATGTAGACAGGGCAAAATCTTTTTTTGCAGCTCCGTCAATCTGGCGGGGCTGTTTTTCTATGCGTTTCCTGGGAATCCATGGTAAAATGAAAGGTACAAATTATCATAAAGGAAGTATGAATAACGAATGACCGCTTTTATTGAAGCCTGGACCCATAAAAATGAAATCACTGTCGATGAGCTCAATGCCATCGAAGCCGATAAACTTTACCTCGTGGATATCCGTGATGAAGCTGCGTTTGAGCGCGGCTCCGTTACGGGAGCCCTGAATCTCAATCCGCTGGAACTTCAGCAGGGGGGCTATGACCTGCCTGAGGACAAGCTCATTGTCTGCATCTGCATGTGGGGCAAAATCAGCCTTGGCCTTGCCGAGAATCTACGTCAGCAGGGGTATACGGCCGTTTCGCTGCAGGGAGGCTATGCCCTCTGGCTCCAGAAAAAACTCGAAAAGGAAACAGCAGCGGCTGCTGTCGATGACAAACGCCTCAAACACATCGAGAATTCGCTGCGCAAGAAGTACAAACGCAAGATTTCGGGTAAATTTGTCGAGACCATCTGTGATTATAAGCTCGTGGAACCCGGTGATAAGATTGCTATCTGCATCTCCGGAGGTAAAGATTCCATGCTCATGGCGAAGCTCTTTCAAGAGCTCAAGCGCCATAATAAGATTCCGTTCGAGCTCGTGTTCCTCTGCATGGACCCAGGGTATAACGAGATGAACCGCCACATCATTGAGGAAAATGCCAAACTTCTGCAGATTCCGCTGACATTTTTCTCGACGGATATTTTCGAGTCGGTCTTCCATGTGGAAGAGTCGCCGTGCTATCTCTGCGCGAAGATGCGCCGTGGCTACCTCTACCGCAAGGCAAGAGAACTCGGCTGCAACAAGATTGCGCTCGGCCATCATTTTGATGATGTCATCGAGACGAATCTCATGAGCATGCTCTATTCCGGAGCCATTCGTACGATGATGCCGAAAGTCAGAAGCACGAGCTGCCCTGGTATGGAGCTCATTCGTCCGCTTTACCGCATCCGCGAAGCTGACATCAAGAGCTGGCGCGATGACAACGGCCTGTACTTTATCCAGTGTGCCTGCAAGTTCACGGAGACCTGCTCGACCTGCCATACAGATGGCACCACCGACTCAAAACGTCTGGAAGTCAAGAAGCTCATTGCAAAATTGGCAGAAACGAATCCGCAGGTCCCCGGCAACATCTTCCATGCCATGGAAAATGTCAATCTTGACACCGTGCTGCAGTACAAGCAGAACGGCAAAGACCACAGCTTTATGGAAAATTACTAAAACTGGTCTGCCCAAAAAGTCCAGTACTGGACCTTTTTCAGCAGAAGTTTTTCCCTGAAAAGATAAGATATGTCATTTGGTGAATAAAAAGAAAGGATTGTCTGATGAAAAAACAATTGCTTGCTTTAATCGCTGGTGTTCTAAGTGCGGCATCGGCAGTGCTGCTCTCTGTGCCGGCGGTGGCGATGGCTTCGGAGGCTGCACCTGCCGGTACAGTCAGCGGCGCAGTCTATACGCACAGCTCGGAACGCAGCATGAAGATTACCTCATCGCCGGATGCTTCAGCCGGCGGCATTGGCTGGGACCTGGCCGCACCGCCGCATAAATTCCACGACAAAGAGGCTGATGTCTGGCTCATTGGTCAGGACTTTACGTACGACAAACTCACGCAGAAGGAACTGGACGACTGGTACCGCAATAATCAGACACCGAAAGATGCGCCGGTCTATCATACGCTCACGGATAAAAAGACAGGTGAATACACGTTCAAGGATATCCCTGCAGGGACGTATTTCCTCGTCATTCTTGACAGCTACGGCCGCGATTCGGCACAGAATATCACCGAGCTCAGCGACAAGCAAAAGCTCATGAAGAAAATCCCCGACTGGGATGCCTTTGAGCTATTCAATGTCGGCCCGCGCAGCTGCCTTGTGCAGATGGTCACGGTCAAGTCAGGAGAAGAAGTTCATGTAAAGCCTGGTACGTTCTAAGACTGCCTGTCAAATTTCATATATGCAGTAAAAAAGGCCCAGCATCTTCAAAATGCCGGGCCTTCTTGTCATGCGTGTATGATATCCTGCGAGGTCCTGAGGGCTATCTGTGCGGCAGTCAGAAGACTTTCAAGCTCGCGACTTCAGTCGCGGGTAGTTGACACATAGGGCTCCCCTTTTCTTTTCGTTAATTGTAATATTGATTATAACAAATCCTTCTATAAAGTCAAGTATCTATATATCTAATAAAATAGATATTAAAAAGTCCAGCACTGGACTTTTTAGCAGCCCTGAGAACCTGTTGCTATAATCACAGAAATAACACCGTATCTTTCGTATACTATGACTGTAAACAAAAACAAACGCAAAACGTAAATAAAAATAAAGGAGCGATGAGATATGATTACGAAAGATATGACTCTGGCACAGGTGGTAAAGGATTATCCGAATACGATTGGCTTCCTCAATAATCTGCACCTCGACTACTGCTGCGGCGGCCATGAGGCCATCTCGATTGCCATCAAGGAAAAGGGCATGGACGTTGAGAAGTTCCTCAAGGAGCTTAATGAAGTTGCTGCCCGTCCGACGGCGCATGCCGATGTCCATGAAGATATCGACTCCTTCAAGGAGCTTTCCGTCAATGACATGCTCGATGACCTTGAGGCTACACATCATGTCACGGACCGTCAGCTCATGGCTGAGACGGAAGAGTTGCTCAACAAAATTCTGATTGTCCATTATCCGCATCACGGCGAGATGCTCACGAAGCTCCATCATCTCTATGCCGGTCTTAAAGCCGAGCTCGAGGAACATTTTGCCAAAGAAGAACGCTTTGTCTTCCCGCTGATGCGTCAGCATCCGCATCCGGATAAAGAAACGCTCGACTTCGTCAAAGGCCTCGAAGATGAACATACGGGAGCCGGCGACATCATCAAGGAAATCTATCAGCTCACGGACAATTTCACGCCGCCAGCTGATGCCTGCCCGACGTTCCAGCGTACGTATCAGGTCATGGAGAGCCTGTTTGATGATATCTTCATCCACATCTTTAAGGAAAACTCCATTGCTTTCCCAGAATACGCAGAACAGGAATAAGATAGGATAACTCGAAAGGACGTGACCATCATGGCAGAAGTAAAGAATCAGCAGAATAAACAGGAATCATGCGCATACTGCGGCGTTGAAGAAGCAGCTCAGCAGGACGAGCTGCTCTACGAATGCAGCAACTGCGGCACGCTCTATTGCGATACGTGCGGTGAAGGCAAGGGCTGCCCAAACTGCGGTGCTCCGCTGAGTCAGGCACATCCAATCGAGCCCATGGGGATGAGCAGCTGGAACCCGAATAACGGCTGATGACATAGATTTACGATAGAGAAAAGGCATGTGCACGAGAGCGGCAGAACCGCTGGTGTACATGCCTTTTTGCTGTATGAAAACGTTAGGGCTGTGTCAGGAAGAAACGGCGTCCTTCGATGCGCAGCAGACCCTCGTCCTGCATGAGGCCGAGCTCACGCGACAGGGCGCTACGGTTGGCCCCGAGAAATTCAGCCATGGCCGTGACGGTCAGTTTGACGAGGATGGAGCCGTCTTTGCCGCGGGGCTGGCCGTGCAGGAAGATGCCGATGCGGTCGCGCAGCTTTTTCTGGCTCAGGATGCGGACTTTGTAGTTCTGATAGATATTCTGGTGGGCAAGGCCATGGATGAGATTCATCGCCAGATGGTACTGAAAGCCCGAGAGCGATTCCTTTTCCTGATGCATGGCCGAGAGATTGACGAGCAGGACGAGGCTGTCCTGCAGGGCTTCGAGCTGGATGGGGCTGTGCGGCGGCTGGACGCAGCCGAGAGCTTCGCCATAGAGCTTGCCTGCGTCAAAGCGGTTGATGCTGATTTTGGCATCATTCTCGTTGATGAAGGAGCCTTCGATGCTGCCTGAGAGCACGATGCCGGCATAGCGGAACGGTGCATCGAGCTGCTGCAGAATTTCGTGTTTGGCGAGGTGCACGACTTTGGCCTGCAGAAAAGTCAGTGCATCCTCATACTGATTTGTCGGAATGCCGGCCAACAGCGGGCAGGCCATCAGGACCTTTTCGTATTTTTTGATGATATTCGTTTTTTCCATGCAAAATTCACCCTTTTTCATTTTGTTTCCCTAAAGAAATCGTATCCTTTCTATTAAGGGAATGTCAATTCTATTTTTGTCATAGAAATGACAGAAATCACAGGAAAAAAGCGCTATACTATAAGCATAGCAAAAATCTCCCCCTCGCCCACCCAAACGGACGAAAGGGACTATAGATATGGATGGAGGGGTTTTCATGAAATCGTTCTTCAATATACTTGAAAGCAAAAAAAATAAAAAATTGGCCGTGGCTCTGGCCGTAGCCCTGTCGGCTGCGACGTTTGCCGGCTGCTCGCTGGGCTCGTCTTCGAGCTCGAACAGCTCTTCCGGCAGTTCGTCTGTGCAGCAGCAGCAGGAAGCCAACTACGACAATCTTTCGGATGCACGCAATACGCCGACCGTACGTGCGGCTAAGGCCGTCGGTCCGGCTGTGGTCGGCATTACGAATAAGGCCGTGGCCCGCGATTGGTTCAATAATCCAGTCCAGAGCGAGGGTGTTGGCTCTGGTGTCATTTTCAAGAACGACAATGGCAAGAGCTATATCGTGACGAACAATCACGTTGTCAAAGGTGCGAGTGAGCTCATCGTCTCACTCGCCGATGGCCGCAGCCTCAAGGGCACACTTGTCGGCACGGATGAACTCACGGATCTCGCAGTCGTCAGCGTCGATGACGGCAATTTGACGACGGCTGACTTTGGCGATTCGGACCAGATTGTCGTCGGTGAATCCGTCATCGCCATCGGCAATCCGATGGGGCTTGAATTCCAGGGCACGGTAACGCACGGCGTCATCAGCGCCCAGAACCGCACGCTTGGGGACGGCGATGAACGCGTCAAACTTCTGCAGACTGATGCTGCCATTAACCCGGGCAACTCCGGCGGTGCCCTCGTTAATATGGACGGCAAAGTCATCGGCATCAACAGCGCGAAGATTGTTGCGAACGGCGTCGAGGGCATTGGCTTCGCCATTCCGTCCAACACAGTACAGAATATCGTCGATTCCATCATGGCCAAAGGGTATGTCGCCCGTCCGTTCCTCGGCGTTTCCATCTTCGACCAGCAGACTGCAGCCCGTTACGGCTATCAGCTCAACATCAAACAGGGCGTCTATATCTTCCAGGTTGCCGCCGGCAGCCCTGCTGACAAAGCCGGCCTGCAGAAAGGCGATGTCGTCCTGAAAGTCGATGGTGCCGAAGTCAACAGCGTTAACGACATGCGCGCCAAGATTGCCGAGCATAAAGTCGGTGATACCACGACCCTGACCATCAGCCGCGATGGCCGTGAAAAGACCGTTGACGTCACGCTTAAGGAAGCGCCGAAAGACAATAACCAGTAACCATCTGTAAAAATTATACTGCAGCATAAACAAAAAACGACCGCACGGAAAATGTTCAGCATTTCCGTGCGGTTGTTTTTGGCTGCGAAACTGGGGATGGATGCGCAGGCTTGGGATATATGGATTGATTTTGAGAAGATAGAATGTCCAGGGGATAAATAGGGCTTAGAGTTCCTTCTTGTTGTCCGGGGCCCGGCGTTGTTACGATGACTTTTTCCGGGATGATTTCAAGAGCGCCTTTGGCCGTGGCAGCACCTTTGAACATATCCTCGACGACTTTCTTGAAGTTGTCGACGACAGCGCCGCTTTCGATGTATTGGGCATGACCCTTGATTTGGTAGCCTTTAAGATGCGGACCGTCAAAAGCGGAAATGGCAATGCGGCCGTTGGCTTTGATAAGATCATCAACTGTCCAGCCATTTTTACAGCAAGTGTCGTAGATTTCCTGTGCTGCTTCCGGTTTGGCGAGGTCAGCGGCAATTATTTTGACCGTGACATCATACTCCTGGCGAAGTTCTTCTGCCTGCTTTGTCAATTTTTCCCTATTGCGGCCAACCAGAATCAAGTCCCCGCCATGTTCCGCATGAATTCTGGCCAGGTAGGTGCCAAGTCCGCCGTATTTTGTGTTTCACTCGATGCTCTTATGATATCGGAAAAATGGGATAGATGATACATCATAATATGCCATCTTGTACATCATTTTGTGCCAGCAGAGAAACGGTTATGCAGAAGGACTTCTCTAGCGAGCCTCGAATTTTTGTAGGTGATGGATTTGAAAAAGTCTAGTACTGGACTTTTTCAGCTATTCAGCCATAAAGAGCAAAGATGAAAGAAGGCGGAAGCCATTACAAAGGAATGGATTGAATGTTTCTATGCCGTAGCGAAAAAACAGAATTTCACGGCGGCAGCAGAATCGCTTTATATTGCGGAGTCGACGGCGAGCAAGCGGATTGTTCAGCTGGAGAAATATTTAGGAGTCAAATTATTTGAACGGAATAAGCGCAGCGTCCGGCTTACAGCGGCTGGACAGGTATTTTTGTCGGAATGTCAGGCGTATCTGCAGTATGGTGATGATTTGCTGCACCGTGTCCAAGAGGCCGCTGGCAGGGCTGTGCCGCTGCGGATAACGGTATTAGAAGCTTTGGCACATCGGTATGCTCCCTTTTTTAATGATTTTTGTCAGCAGCATCCGGAGATTCCTCTCGATATCCATATGGCGACACAGCGGGAGCTTTTGCTGCAGCTGCAGAATGGCAGAACAGACTTTATCATCGGCCTGCAGGAAGAGCTGCAGAAGGATAAGGAAATCAAGATGACTGTCCTGCACCAAGAAGATGAGGGGATTCTCGTTCCTGCGGATGCTTCTTTTGCGCAGGAGATGCCCGTACCTCTGGAAACGTTGAAGGAACATCCTTTTGTGCTGCTGCAGGAAGAAGAGGCCCCGCATACGCTGGAGCGGTTTTATCAGCACTGCCATCAGCTCGGCTTTCATCCGCGTGTGGTGGGAATGAGCAGCAATATCATGGAAGTCGTATTTTGGGTGGAAATCCATAAGGGACTTTCCGTGCTGCCGCGCCATATGATTGACTTCGTTGTGACCACTGCCCGTTTTCTGCCGCTTGCTGGCAGTGAGCCGCTTATCGTTTCCGCGGCATGGAAGGAACTTGGCAAGAGCGGCCGGTGTGTTTTAGAGGCATTAAAGCTGTTTGACTGTGGCCAATAATTCGTATATGGAATTTCTTAAAACAAAATTTTCCATTTCAGCTTTTCCCGAGGTTTTGCTATAGTAAAAGACAGGAAAAGAATCATGAAAGGAATGGAGAGATTATGCATTTCAAAAAAATGGCTTTAACCGCATCCGTACTGTGTTCGCTGGGCATGTTCATGACGGTGGGCAGTGCCCAAACTCTGGCTGCCAATGAAACGATAATTCCTACAAAGACTTATTCAGGGAAGAATTTTCCTGTGTATTATCGTAAGGCCCTGCCAGTTACGGCAGCGCGGGTGCGCTATACGGGCTTTCATCCGGAGACCACTATTTTGAAGGCTGGCACGGTCCGCTTTGAAGGGGCGATGCCGCTGCCGACAGATATTTTGTTGGAACGTGATAAAGCCGTGAAGCTCCGTGACGGCACGACTATTTATGCGGATATTTTCCGTCCAGTCGATCAGGCGAAGCATCCGGCCATCCTTTGCATCAGTCCGTATGGCAAGGAAGTCGGCGGGCAGGCCCTTGATGACGTTCCGGGACGCGCCGGCGTGCCGAAGTCGGCAACGTCTGGCTTGGAACGGTTCGAAGGGGCAGACCCTGCATACTGGGTGTCGAAAGGCTATGCGGTTATTAACCCAGACCCCCGCGGGGCGTATTCCTCTGAAGGCAATATCAATTATTGGGGGCGCCAGTATGCCGAGGATGGCTATGATATCGTGGAATGGATTGCCAAACAGGATTGGTCAAATGAAAAAGTCGGCATGGCGGGCAATTCGTGGCTGACAGTATCACAGTGGTTCATTGCGGCCGAGCAGCCGCCGCATCTTGCCGCCATTGCACCGTGGGAGGGATTTTCTGACCATTTCCGTGAAAGCGGAACACGAGGGGGCATTCCCAACCCGGCGTTTCCTGAAAAAATTGCCGAGACGTTTGCCAGTGCTCATGGCCTTTTGGAAGACCAGCCGCGCATGATTGTCGAATATCCTTTTCTCAATGAATATTGGCAGGATAAACAGGCACGTCTGAGCAGAATCAAGATTCCGGCATACGTCGTGGCCAGCTACACAAATCCGGTGCATACGCACGGCACGTTTGCCGGCTTCCGTGAGATCTCTTCCAAAGACAAATGGCTGCGCGTTCATTTGACACAGGAATGGAACGATTTCTACAATCCCACAAATGTTGCCGACCTCACGAAATTCTTTGACCATTACCTTAAAGGCGAAGACAATGGCTGGGAGAAAACACCGAAGGTTCGTCTGTCCGTCTACGAGCTGGAAGGTCACGACGTCATCAATCGTCCGGAACAGGAATTCCCGCTGGCCCGCACACAGTACAAGAAGATGTACCTTGATGCGAAAACAGATACACTGCAGCTGCAAAAGCCGCAGGCCGCAGAGCTCAGCTATGACAGTGAAAGCGCAAAGCCGGAAGCCGTATTTACCTACAAGTTCGACAAGGATACGGAACTCACGGGCTATATGAAGCTGCATCTTTGGGCTGCGGCTGCCGATAATGACGATATGGACCTCAGCGTTAAAGTCGAAAAACTTGCAGCCGATGGCACACTCTTAAATCACAATAATTTTAGCGATGTCATTGCCACGGGCCTGTTGCGCGCTTCGTGCCGTGCCTTAGACCCGAAGAAATCCACCGAGTCTGAACCGTATCTCACGGGTACCAGCGAGCAGAAACTGCAGAAGGGGCAGATTGTACCGCTGGAAATCGGCCTTTGGCCCATGGGCATGGTCTACCATAAAGGCGAGACCCTGCGGCTGACCGTCGGCGCTTATCAGAATGAGCCGGCCGACCTCAACTTTGGCAGTGCCAAGATTGATGTTCCTGTCGATTCGTACACGTATCCGGCTGGTACCAAGGTGAAAAAAGAGATCCTCGGCGGCAACAGTACCGAAACGGCCGACCCAGCACAGGTCATCACGGCACCTGCCACACATAATAAGGGCAGACACATCCTTTACACTGGCGGCGAGCATGACAGTTATTTGCTCGTGCCTGTTGTACCTGAAAAACACAAAGCTGCAAAATAACATTTAGCATAAAGGCAAAAAGACCCTGAAGCCATGCCAGTTACAGAAACTGGGCAAGCTGCAGGGCCTTTCTTTTTAGAATTGAGTCCATGTCAGGCAGTCGAAAAAGAAGCAGGACTTCATTTCTGTTTCATAGAAATAACTTAGAAGATAAGTTTTTCTGAAGACGAGAAGGTTGTGATTCCTTTGGCAAATACAGCAGCGCAGAAACGGGCTTCGTGCATGACTGTACCGCATTTCGTGCTGATGGCAGTGACATTTTCATATATATTCATCAATCTAGTTATGCCGGAACTGAAGCATCTGTCCATTGCTTTTACAATAGGGCTGTTCCTATTCTATACATGGCGGCGGATTTTTATGATTGTAATTACGGCGGTCATTGCTTTTGCTTTGGTTTCCGTTTTTCCCTTTCTGGCACCCGTGGCGTTTATTTTGATGCTTGTCATCTTTTTTATGCGGCTGGGATATATCGTAAATAACTGGCGTGCTGTGCTGACGGGCTTCTACATGTATGGGATAGCCGTTGGCTTTGCTCTTTGGCACTGGCCGTTCATGAGTGAGACGTTGGCTGCAGGTATTGCTGCAGCTGTCACGCTGCTGTTTCATCTGCTGATGCTGTGGCTTTACCGGCATGGCTATACCATGCAGCGCGCGATGCCCATCATGGGCGTGGCGCCGCTCCTTATCCTGCTGCTCTGCCTGCCTTTCATCAAGGCCTTTGATGGCTTCGACACGGGGGCAGATACCGTCGATACAGGCACCGATACCATTGATGCTGCCGATGTCGCGCACCATGGCGGCATGGACGCCGTCCATCATGGAGCTGTTGCCGACAGCGGGACGCATGCAGCAGCTGATGCGGTTGACGTACATCATACGCATGATTATTACCGTACCGGTGCCGATGGAGTGGTACAGCACGTCCGCGGCTACACCGCGACCAACCCAGATGGTATTGTCGACAATAATTTTTCAGCGCATGGCGAATCGTTCACGGACTCGACAGCACCATCTGCTACAGGCTCCGACGCTGTCGTTCATTCCCCGTCATCTGCCAGCAGCGCCGTTGCCGATGCCTTTGCTGGTGCTGACGCCGGGCGAACGGAGAAGAAAAGGAAAGAACAGGCAAATAACTGAATAAATATAAACAAAACGAAAAAGTCCAGTACTGGACTTTTTCGTTTTGTTTATATACGCTCTAAGAATTTTTGGATATAGAGCAGTGCCGCACCGATGGCGATATTGTGCTTCGGCATGCTGCTGATTTGCAAAAAGTCATGTGCCTCTGGGAAAGGCGTCTGTTCGGCAATTTCCTTATACAAGAAGTCAATATCTTCTTTTTGCAGGTACGGCGCGAGATAGCCGCCAAGGATGAAGGTCTTGTCGTAAATCAAATGCAGCAGGTTGATGGCATGGGCCAGATTCTTAAGATAGGCAATCCAGATTTCCTGAGCCTTGAGGTCGGCTGCATGTACTCTCTGGAAAAAGTCATCAAGATGCTCAAGGTCGCAGTGCAGTGCACGCAGGGAGCACTGTGTCTCAAGACAGCCGCGCTTGCCGCAGTAGCAGAGCTCGCCGTGTGGGTCAATCTGCATATGTTCAATGGTAGCACTGTGCCCGTGGAGTCCCGTGATGATTTTGCGATCAAGAATCAGGGCCGCCGCCAGATGACGGCTCAGCGAAAGATAGAACGCGTCTTTCAGCTGCGGCGAAGCCCAGAGCTCGGCAATGGCCGCGCTGTTGGCATCATGGAAGAAGCGGCAGGGATAGGGCAAATATTTTGTCACGGCAGAGACATTCAGTCCCGTGCAGTTCAGTATCTTCCCGTAAATGACTTCGGTGCCATCGGGGGAAATCAGCCCCTGCATGGCAAAGCCCACTCCTAGAATTTGCTCATCACTTAGATGGCAGTCCTCTTTGAACTGCAGGATATGTTCACAGACCTTCTTAAAGTAAGCATCTTCGTTCTGGAAGTCCAAATCATAGACATCGCGGCTGATTTTCTTTCCATAAAGGTCTACGGCAATTGTTTTGACCTGCCGGCTTAGCAGTTCGACGCCGATACTGACACGATAGGTCTCATTGATGGCATAAGCACTGGCCTTGCGGCCGACCAGTTCTGTGTCCATCTGTCCCGCTTCTTTGACAAGACCCGCTTTTTTGAGGGTATTTAGATTCGTCGTCACGGTCGGACGGCTCAAATGCAGGTCATAAGCAATATCTTGCTGGGATACATTTTCTTTCTGATATATGTACTGATAGATGCGCTGACGATTCGTCTGGCGTATCTCTGATGGTGTAATGCTCTTTTTCATAAGATAGACCTCTTAATTTTGTAAAATTATTTTGTAAATCTATAGACTTCATTATAACAAAACAAGAATAAAAAAGCCAGTCGGCGAACAATTTTTTCTGTATTAGGCATAGTTCGGCTTATTTATTTATGTTATTTTATAAAACATCTTGACAAAACTACAAAGCAGGATTATTATATAAACATATTTGATAAATGATTTTACAAAATGTAAATACAGAAAGGAAGATGTATCATGGGTATCATCGAAAAAATGAAACTGACGGGGAAAAAAGGTTTTGTTACGGGCGCAGCCCGCGGTATCGGCAAATGCACGGCCACGGCTTTTGCTGAAGCCGGTGCTGATGTCGCGATTGTCGACCTCGATATTGAAACGGCAAAGAAGACGGCAGCTGAGATCGCCGAAAAGACGGGGCAGAAGGTTATTGCCATCCAGACCGACTGCACGAACAAGGAGCAGGTCGATGCCATGGTCGATGAAGTCGTCGCAAAACTCGGCGGCCTGAACTTCTGCCATAACAACGCAGGTATCTGCATCAATGCACCGGCTGAGGAAATGACGTATGAGCAGTGGCTCAAAGTCATCAACATCAATCTCAACGGCATTTTCCTGACGGATATCGCTGCCGGCAAATACATGCTGACGCATGGCGGCGGTTCCATCATCAACACGGCTTCGATGTCGGCACATATCGTCAACGTGCCGCAGCCGCAGTGTGCTTACAATGCTTCGAAGGCCGGTGTCATCCAGCTGACGAAATCTCTTGCCATCGAATGGGCTAAGAAGGGTGTTCGCGTCAACTGCATCAGCCCGGGCTACATGGCTACGGAGCTCACGATGAATTCCCCGACGCTGATTCCGCTCATCGAGAAATGGAATGCAATGGCCCCGATGGGACGCATGGGCAAGCCGGAAGAGCTCGAATCCATTTGTGTTTATCTCGCAGGCGATACGAGCACGTTCACGACGGGCACGGATGTTATCGTTGATGGTGCATTTACCTGCTTCTAAGGGAATTAGGCAGGGCAGCAGCCGTTTTCTTAAGGCTGCTGTCCTGAAGAAAGGAAGAAATCTTATGACTGCGAAAGAGGCTATGGTAACGGGGAAGACAGCACTCGGCATCGAATTTGGTTCGACGAGAATCAAGGCGGTCCTCATTGATTATTCTGGAACGGTGCTTGCTGTTGGCATCCACGATTGGGAGAATTCGTTCGAGCAGGGCATCTGGACCTTCCATTTGCAGGAAATTTACGATGGCCTTCGCAGCTGCTATCATTCATTAAAAACGGCCGTCCGAGAACAGTATGGCATTACGCTTTCTAAGGTTGGTTCAATTGGCATCAGCGCTATGATGCACGGCTATATGGCTTTTGACCAGCAGGGAAAACTGCTGGCTCCGTTTCAGACGTGGCGCAATACCAATACACAGCAGGCGGCCGATATATTAACGAAATTATTTCAATTCAATATACCGTTGCGTTGGACTGTGGCGCATCTTTATCAGAGGATTCTCGATGATGAAGCTCATGTTGCTCATATCGACTATGTTTCTACGCTGGCCGGTTTTATTCACTGGCAGCTGACGGGAGAAAAAGTCATTGGCATCGGCGATGCTTCAGGAATGTTCCCTGTTGACCCGCTGACCAATGATTATGTGGAAAATATGGTTAACAAGTTTAACCAGCTGCTTGAGCCGTACCATTTTTCTTGGCAGCTTCGCGATATTTTCCCGAAAGTTCTTGTTGCTGGAGAAAAGGCCGGCATGCTGACTGCAAGGGGGGCCAAGCTTCTTGATGAAGAAGGCGATTTAGAGAGCGGCATTCCGTTTTGTCCACCAGAAGGTGATGCCGGTACGGGCATGACCGCAACAAATGCCGTCGCGCCACGTACAGGAAACGTCTCAGCTGGAACAAGTACTTTTGCCATGATCGTATTGGAGCATCCTTTAAAGGAGCTGCATCGTGAAATCGACATGGTGGCAACGCCTACAGGCGCTCCCTGTGCGATGTCTCATGCAAACAACGGCACAACCGACCTTAATGCCTGGGTTAATCTCTTTGGCGAATTTTCTGCGCTGATGGGCCATCCGGTTGATGCAGGTGAACTTTTCACCAAGCTTTACACCAATTCCCTGCAGGGTGAGGCAGATGCTGGCGGACTTTTGCCGTACGGTTATTATTCTGGAGAAAATATCACGATGATCAATGAAGGACGTCCTATTTTCCTGCGCACGACAAAAAGTCATTTCAACTTGGCAAATTTCATGCGTGCCAATCTCTATACGTCTTTGGGTGCCGTCAAGATTGGTCTCGATATCCTGCGCGATGAAGGCGTGAAAGTCGACCGTATCATGGGACATGGCGGCTTTTTTAAGACGAAAGGCGTCGGCCAGCGGTATCTGTCAGCAGCCTGTGAAGCCCCTGTCATGGTCATGAATACGGCCAGTGAAGGCGGGGCTTGGGGCATTGCCTTACTCGCGGCGTATCTTATCGACCAGCAGCCGCAGGAAACGTTAGGAGATTATCTTGACCAGCGCATTTTTGCCCATCTGGATGGCGATACGTTAAACGCCACACCGGAGGAAATTACGGGCTTTCAGAAATTCATGAAACATTATCGCGCCGGTCTCCGTGTGGAAAAGGCTGCGATTTCCGCGATGGATTGGTAATTAATCCTGTGGGGAAAAATATTATGTAGGAGGGAACCTTTATGATGAGTAAATGGCGTGTCCGCCTTGGATATGGCATGGGCGATTTGGGCTGCAACCTTGTGTTCAGCACTATGGCCTCGTATCTGATGGTATTTTATACGGACGTATTTGGTATTGCGGCAGCGGCTGCCGGCACGATGATGCTTGTGACAAAATTCATCGATGCAATGACGGATACGATGATGGGCATCATCGTCGACCATACGCATACGCGCTGGGGACAGGGCCGTCCTTATTTCCTGATTGGCGCCATTCCCTTTGCCTTTTTCACCTTCCTGACATTCTACATCCCTGATTTTGATGCAACGGGCAAATTGATTTGGGCTTACGTCACGTACTGCCTGCTCTGCACGGCTTATACGGTTGTCAATATTCCGCTCAATACCATTGTGCCGCGCCTGACTTCGGATGTGCATGAACGTGATATTCTCGTCTCGACCCGCATGATCTGCGCCATGGTCGGCACGGCCATTGTCATGTCAATTACGGCTCCTTTAGTCGATTATTTCGGTGCAGGCAATGAGGCACAGGGGTATCTCGTAACCATGACGCTTTACGGCATTGTCGCGATGTTCATTTTCTTCTTCACGTTTTCGAGTACCAAAGAAGTCGTGCCGCCAACGGTCAGCACAGAGCATATGAGCCTCAAGGACAGTTTCAAAGGGCTTACGGGACAGGCATGGATACTGTTCTTTCTCAACCTCTTCTATTTCTCGCTCTACGTTGTCCGCAATACGACGGTTATTTACTACTTCAAGTATAATCTTGACCGTTCGGACCTGCTGGCCCTTGTCGGTATCCTCGGCATTCTCTCGGGCCTGCCGATGCTTCTGGCGCTGCCAGCTCTTGAAAAACACTTTAAGAAACGCAGCCTGATGTTCTTGAGTGTTGGCCTGTACATCGTCGGCGACCTTCTGATTTACTTTGGCCAGAGTTCAATTCTCTGCCTGCTCACCGGTCTCGTCATTACAGGCCTTGGTATTTATGGCATTTTCGGCATTACCTTTGCCATCCAGCCGGATGTTATCGACTATTCAGAGTATAAAAAGAGCAAGAGCATTGCTGGCCTGATTGCAGCCTTTCAGGGCTTCTTCGTTAAAGGCGGCATGGGCCTGACGAGTTTTGTCGTCGGTCTGTTCCTGAACATGGGTGGCTATGTGCCGAATGCGACGCAAAGTGCCTCGGCTCTTTCGGCCATCGAGACCTGCTTTATCTGGATTCCGATTGTACTCTGTGCCATCATTGCTGGTTTGATTTACTTCTACAAGCTTGATTACATCCGCAATGACATGACGGCCGAACTCGACCTGCGCCGCCAGATCATTGCACGCAAAGCAGAGCATCCCGACCTCATGTCGGCAATTCCGCAGTATGACCCGAAGGCCGTAAAATAAATTACCTGATACAATACAGCCATGAAAAAGTCCAGTACTGGACTTTTTCATGGCTGTATTGTCAGGTATATGTTAGTGTCGTTTCAGACTGCATTTTTATAAGCGTTAGCTGGCGATTTTGTCAAAAAATATGTTTCTGTTAATGGCTTGCGACGTGTGGACAGGTTTGGATTGGGCTGATAATCATCCGCCGGATAGCCGATGTAGAGCATGCAGACGGGCTGCTAGTCATCGGGAAGATGCAGGCTTTCCCTTGCTTTCTGCTCATCAAAATAGCTGATCCAGGCGGTTCCCAGTCCCAGGCTTACGGCTTCCAGCATCATATGAGTTGCCACGATAACCGCATCGGTCTGACCGCTGCTGACCCCGCTTTCGGGGTGTTTCCAGCATGCTTTTTTATCATAACATACCATCAGCACAAGAGGTGCTCCATAATTAATGAGTAAACCGTATAAGTAAATATCACGACACAGCTGAAATTCTTAGCATGGAAAGAATCGCCATCGGCACCGCGGGGAATTTATGCGGATGTACAGTCCTGTAAAGATAAGACGTCATCTGTCCGAAAATTCATTGACTGTGCTGCCAATCTGTTTGTTACGGCACATGATGAAAAGTAGCTGACTAAAACGAGCCCTGAAAAAGTCCAGTACTGGACTTTTTCAGGGCTCGTTTATCATCATGAAATCACTGCTCTGGTTTTGGCTTTTTGCGTTTGCCGGTCATGGACTCGACTTCGAGGCAGTAGACAGCAGTGCGTGGGATGGCGGCGGGATTGAAGTAGGCGTTCTGGCCGGGATGATAGTGGTCCATGAGGCAGGAGAGGGAGGCGTGTTTCTCTTCCTCGGGAACCAGGTGCAGGCGGCCTTTGCCGATGACGCTTTCATAGGCGTACGTGCAGTAGCCTTTGTCTGGGAAGTACTGCAGGCGGTGCTTGGTGTCCATCTCGAACGAGGCGCGGTTGTCGCGGGCCATGAGCTCGAGCTTTCTGCCCTCGAGGGCACTGTGGAAGTGAAGGATGATTTTGCCATCGCGCTCTTCCACGCCGAAATTCAGCGGCAGAATGTAGGGGAAACCATCTTCGTCATTGAGTGCCAGACGGCAGACCTGTGCCTTTTTCATGATTTGCAGGAGCTCAGCTCTATCGGTGATTTCGCGGTCATGTCTTCTCATGTTGCGTTATTCCTTTCCTTCGCTATTGGCGGCAACCTATTGATGTATCGGCTTGCTGCCGTATTGGTCAGTGGCGGACCGTCCATCAGGAATCAGCAGATTCGTATATTCTTAATTCAACAGCAGTTTACAACTTTTTGAACAAATAAATATCGCGTAACCACACTTTGGAGTATAATGAATCTGCTACAAACCACCATCTCAAAGGAGTTACACGATGAATTTATTATACCTCGAAAATTCGATTATTGGTAGTCTGTTTCGTTTCTTTTCTCCATATTTTTCTACGGCGATACGGCCAACGCGATTCCTACTGACCTGGTTGGTCATCGCTCAGGTAGCCTTGCAGGCCTTCCCGTCTCTTCGCTTTCTTCATCGGAATTTCTTGTCTCAGGTGACGCATCGCTGCTTAAATAGTTATTACCGGGCACTTCAGAACGAAACGGTGACGAGCCATTCTCTCCGCCTGCAAACAGCACAATTGGCTTGCAGCCTGATTCCGGCGGCCTTACAGAATGAACCGGTCTTTCTCAGTGTCGATGATACGACGGTACCGAAATTCGGCAAGAAGTTCGATGCTGTTTCTCTGTTGCATGACCATGCCTGCCATACAGGCAAGCCTTACGTAAACGGTCATTGCTTCGTCAGTTTGACACTGAGTGTCCCTGTCCTGAACCAGCGTGAAGGAAAAGCTCCGCTTATCCGCTATCTGGCGGTTCCCGTAGGGTACCGGATGTGGACGAAAGAGCAGACCAAACTTGAAATTCGCTACACAACTAAAAAACTCCTCTAAAATTTGAAGCGCACCATCTACTGCAGGTTCTGCCAGGTGGCCTGCAGGCGCTCGATGATGGCTTCGCGCATGTCTGCCGGGGCGAGGACGGTGGCGGCGGCGCCGAGGGAGAGGATCTGCTGCAGGATCTCGCAGCGGTCGAAATCGTAATAGTAGAGCTGTATGGTATAGGTGTCTGTCTCCTCGTCGTAGCTGGCTTCTTTGTCGTAGCTCGCGAACATCATGAAGCTGCGTTCGACGGCGTTGTTCTGACGCTCGATGCGCAGGGCCACGATTTGGCGGCGGTCCGCGAGAAATTGATGGAAAGCTTCCTCTATACCCTCGGGGATTGGCGCGTCAAGGCACTGGACCGACGCGAGTCTCGCAACGCGCATCTTGATGGCGCGTGCCTCGTCGGCCTGCCAGATGATGAGATCGTAGCAGTTGGCCGCTGCGTCGTACTCGAGGTGGCAGGGTGAGCAGATTCCCTCGTGGAGCTGGCCGCTGCTGTCGCGGTTGGCATAGGCGAGATGGTGCTTTTCGCGCAGGGCCTGCCAGATGGCAGCGAGGTGCCCCTGCAGGGCCGTGCGGTCATCGCCCTGCTCCTGCACCGTCTGCCAGATTGTGTCGCGCGGCCACTCGGGGATAGCAGCGAGCGTTTGGCGCAGCTTCTCGCGCAGATCGTCGGGCAGCAGGAAGGCTGCACCGGGATCCTCGATCATCGCACGGAGCCAGACGAGCTCTTCAACGATTTGATGGTATACGTATGCGCGAGGTCGTTGAACGCGCTGTGATACGAATCACCCTTGAGGCTGTGAATATCGCGGTGGCCCTGGCGCACTGCCTGCAGACGGTCCTCCGGTAGAAAGGACCGCACCCGCGCCCAGTTATCCTCATAACTCCGCGCACTCTGTCCCCATTGACGCGCGAGGTACTGCTTGTGGTAACAGCCATACGAGATATACCGCAGGAACATCCGCAGCTTGTCGTAATCCGCGATGTACTTGTTCCAACCGGGTCGCTTCCTGCCTGCCTTACCATCATCCCCTTCCAATAGCCTGCCAGTTGTAATCATTCCTTCCTATTCTAACATAGGTCAAGCAGCAACCGTTAGCCCCGCCGCGAAACTTCACATGTTTTTTGACACGAAAGCCATCTGCTTTTCTTCTACAATAAACATGTCAACGGAAAAGAAACATGAAGAAAAGAAGGAAAGGGGACCTGCCTCATGGAACGTATGATGGAGCACAATATTTTTGACCGCGTCTTCGAGAAGACATATGGCCCGGCCGTTATGCCATACGGCTGCCTCAGCGATGCAGAAACCATCCGCGTGCGCGAGGCAGTGCAGTCGTTGCGTCAGAGCTATCAGCCGCAGCATGCCAATGAGGCCTGTGTGAGCCGCTACCATAGCGAGGAGAACCGCAAGGCGTACATGCTCGCTTACTACCCGTACTACGTCGAGCCAGCCTGCCGCGTCGTCCGCGACTATGTCATCCCGGCCCTGCAGGAACGCCAGTCGTTCTACCCGGTCCTCAACCTGGCTTTCTTTGCTGGGGGACCGTGCCCCGAAATGTACGGCACACTCAAAGCCCTGCGCGGCGCACAGCTCCACGACAGGACGGCCATCACCATCCTCGACTGGGAGTGCGGCTGGGAGAGCGAGCAGCAGATCAGCTGGCAGCTCTGCCAAGAAGACGGCCTCGTCCGCTGCGGTGACGAAGGATGTCTCATCTATTGCTGTGACAACCTCGCGCCATGCAAGCAATGCATGCACGGCAGGACCTGCCGCAAGCGCATCCAGGAGCAGGCCGATGTCTACTTTCTGCAGAACTATCTGAGCCATGTCGAGCCGACGGAGCAGGAGACATTCCTCGACAAGATGCGCGCCACGGTGGAACAGGCCAAGACCGGCGCTGTCTTTGTCATCATCGACCTGCAGTATGCGGGCAGCAAGGCCATCATGCGCGAGCTCGCAGGCCGCGCGCAGGCGGAGTGGGATGTACCTGCCGAGGTCATCGGCACGAATCTTTTTACAGGCGGCGCACCAGCCTGGAGCCGCTGCCCCTACGAGATGCCTGCAGAGGTCCAGTCCAAGATCTTCCGCGGCGACAGCGGCTTCGTGCCCAAGAAGTGGACGCGGTACTACTACCTTGTCCTGCAGAAACAGTGAGAAAAGAGGTATCATCCATGATCATCAGTGCCAGCCGCCGGACCGATATTCCGGCTTTCTATACACCGTGGTTCATGAACCGCGTCCGCGCGGGGTTCGTCGACGCAATCAACCCATTTAACCGCAAACAGGTCAGCCGCATCTCGCTGCGGCCGGAGGACGTCGACTGCATCGTCTTCTGGACCAAGAACGCCGCGCCGATGCTACCGCATCTCGCAGAGCTCAGCGCGATGTACCCGTTCTACTTCCAGTTCACCATCACGCCGTACGGTCATGATGTCGAGCCGGGCCTGCCCGACAAGCGCGAGGTCATCCGCACCTTCCAGCAGATGTCGCAGCAGCTTGGTAAGGTGCGCATGGTCTGGCGCTACGACCCCATCCTGCTCAACGACCGCTATACCATCGAGCGGCACCTGCACGACTTTGCCGTCATGCTCGAAAGGCTCGCACCGTACACCGACCGCTGCGTCATCAGCTTTCTCGACCTCTACCGCAAGACTGAGCGAAATACAAAGCCACTCGCGCTGCGCCCGCTCGGCATCCCCGAGATGAACGCATTGGCCGAGGGCTTTGCTCGTCTCGCCAAGGGTTCCGGCGTCACCCTGCAGTCGTGCTCCGAGGCGATCGATCTCGCCGCCTACGGCATCGAACACGGAGCCTGCATCGACAAGGACCGCATCGAGCGCGTCATCGGCGCGCCCATCGATGTCAAGAAAGACCCGACTCAGCGCGACGTCTGCCACTGCATGAAGAGCGTCGACATCGGCCAGTACGATACCTGCCTGCAACGCTGCCGCTACTGCTATGCCAACACCAACGGGCGCATGGCCAAAGCCAGCTTCGCCGACCACCACAGCGACGCCACCATCCTCTCCGGCACCCTGCGCGGCGACGAGACCATCACCGCGCGCAAGGTCACCCACCTGAAAATCCAGCCGACAGCCGAGAGCCAGATGGATTCCTTGTTTTGATCGACGTTAAAAATTCGACAGGTGAATTTCCTTCATCATGGTAAAGGAAATTCACCCGTCGAATTTTTCTAGTCACTCTATTGAACCCATCCCGGATTCCGTTCGTCCACAAGATGTCCCCAATGATACTGAGTCACATACAAATGACGCTTTTCATGGTAAAATAATACATAATGAAGAAAGTAAAAGAGAGGAATCGAATCATATGAACGAAAAGGCAGTCATCGAAACGGTAAAGATCGCACAGCCAAAGCTGCGCCGCGAGGATTTGCTGCAGGTCTTGAAGTACCGCTATGCAACAAAGGCATGGGACAAGGACAAGAAGATCAGCGATGAGGACATGCAGACGATTTTAGAGGCGGCACGCCTTGCACCGACGTCTTTCGGCTTTGAGCCTTGGAAGATCATTGTCCTGCAAGATCCGGAAATCCGCCAGTCCATCCGGCCATATGCCTGGGGTGCAGACGCCGCACTCCAAGATGCCAGCCATTTTCTGGTATTCCTGGCACGAAAGAAAGCGGACATCACCTTCGGCTCGCCCTATCTCGAACACATCACGCACGACATCATGGAACTTCCCGAGCAAGCATACAACATGTTTAGGGCAGCTTATACGGGATTCTGCCGCGACCAGCACAAGACCCTCGAATCCGAGCGTTCGGCATTCGACTGGTCATCAAAGCAGACCTATATCGTCATGGCCAATGTCCTCTTCGCAGCTGCCTATCTGGGCATCGACTCCTGCCCCATCGAAGGCTTTACGAAGGATAAGGTTGAGTCCATTTTATCGGATACCTACCATCTCTATGACCCCGAACATTTCGGTGTTGCCTGCATGACCGCGCTCGGCTACCGCGGTGAAGCACCGCATCGCGACAAACGCCGTCGCCCCCTCGAAGAATCTGTTATCTGGAAATGAGGCACTTGTCACCTCTGCCTCGATAAAGGCTACTGTACACAACGGCAAAAATGCACCGGATGAATTCCTTTGCCCATGTAAAGGATATCCATCCGGTGCATTTTATTCGATGAAAACCTCACGGTATGTGATACGTGCATTGCACGGCTTACAGCGTTGCCTTTGGCGCGCCGTGATCATGACTTCGTTCTTGCGGATGTCAAGGGAGTACCGCACTGGCCGCAGAAGCGGGTGCCTGGCTCGGCGGGGGCGCCGCACTGTGGGCAGAAGGAGACTCCTGATGCAGCTGCGTGTTGAGGCTCTGGCTGCTGTGCTGGCCCTGCTGTCGGCTGGGCTGGTGCTTCGTCCTGTTGTTTTGGATGGGGCAGCAGGACGATGTCGTTGAGGAGGTCGCAAAAGTCCCCGTCTTCGTCAGACTCGCTCTTGAAGCGGGCCAGCACGGTGCCAAAGGCAGTTGCTATGAGTTCCTGATCGTCGTATTCCACAGGGCCTACTTGGTCCAGAGAGACGTGGAGGCCCATGGAGCAGATGAGCTGGCCGTTCTCGGTGATCAGGAAGCCTTCCTCGCCCTTGCCCCAGAAGAGGGAATGGGTGGAATCGCAGAGCAGCACGACCTGGGCTCTCTGGACGCCTGCCCGCGCGCCGTAGGACTTCATGGCATTGTCCAGCGGGTTGGATAGCTTATCTCCCCAATAATAGTAGGCGGCGTTGGCCATCCTGTCTTTCACGACGCCCCGCAAGCAGTCCACTCGTACATCCAGGGGCACGAGTGCCTTGCGGCTGTTCCACTCGTCGCTGACGGCATCTGCATCCTCCGCATTCTGTGCGGCCTTCTGGTAGAGCTGCCAAGCCTCGGTGAAGTCGAATGTCTCGCTCTGCGGGTCGACGCAAAGCCGTGCTGCCCGGAGCAGCGCGTCCTGACTGCCGAGGTCCAGGGCCGCTTGGTAGTAGGCCAATGCCTCTGCATCATGCCCCTTGGCCTCCATTTCCTTGCCAAGCTGGAGGCCAAGTGCCTTGATTTTCTCCGCAGCTCCCGGATAGTCCTCGGCCAAGGCGCGCTGGTAATCGTGCCAGACCTGCTGCCAGTCTGTCCTAGCCTGCGGTCCCGTTTCTGCCTTGGCCTTTTCTTCCAGCGCTTGCCCCCAGGCAAAGGCCAGCGCTCCGAGGGCCTGCCCTGCTTCTTCGCAGCCATAGGCCTTGGCTTTCTCGTACCAGTCCATGGCCTTGGCCTCGTCTTTTTCCATGCCCTTGCCCTGCTCGGCCATCTGGCCCAGATAGAGGCAGGCCGTGCCGTCGCCTTCTGCGACCAACGTCTCGTACCAGGCCAAGGCCTCGTCGTACTTTCCCGCATCTACTAGCGCCTGCGCGTCCTTGGCGGCCAATCTCCGGTAAGCAGCACACTGTTCATTCTGTTTCTTCTTCAGATATTGGTACAGCACCCAGGCCGCTTCCTTCTTGCCCAGCACAGCGGCTTCCACGGAAGACCACTGCGCTTCTTCCTGCTGGCCGTCTTTCGCCTGCAGGATTCCTGCCTGCCAGGCCGCTTCGGCACTGCCCATCTCTGCGGCAAGCAGAAAGGCAGATAAGGCGCGCGCTTTGTCTCTGGCGCCTAGCAAAGCCTCTGCCTCTTGGAGCTTCTTCTCGCGGAGCTCTTTAGACCATGCCGCTGCGTTACCTCTAAACTGCACCAGATGGAAGTGGACGCCATGACCCATCCAGTCGGTATCTCCTGGATGGTCGAGAGTCAGCTCTACCTCGCGGTCCATCCCCCAAAAGCTCACATCGTTGGCATCTGCCGGGATCCAGTACGTGCCAGCCGTCAGGGCGATGTACATAGGAGCCGTCCCCTCCTTGCGGAACATCTGAGGCAAGTCGCGGAGCTCGATCAGCAGAGCCAGCAACATAGCTGGCCCTGCCACCACAGAAAAAGGACGGGAAAGGAAATTCGGCATCCAGTCAGGGAAATGGAAATCCTGTCCGACTTTCTTGTCAATCTCATACGTCTGCCAGACCGACTTGGCCAGTTCGAGCTCCTCACCTTCGGACGCTGCCATATGGAACACATCCCTTGCGGCAGATGGCTCCAGCTCTAACAGCGCCTCATAGACCGACTGCGTCTCACCGGTTATCTCCAGGCAGCTGCAAAGACCTCTGAGCACCTCTTCTTTTTCAAGCTTGCCGCTGGCGTACCGTTCCAGCAGGTTCTTCCGCCGACTGTCTGCCTTGCTCGTCTCAAACGACACCTTCGGCACGCGGCCTTCTTCCGCCAACAGTTGATAGACCTCGTTGAACAGGTCGAACCGGCAGACCGAATTGATGAAATCGCGGGCCATGGCCGGATAATTCCGCTTGGCACTCCTGTCCTGGATGAAGCGCTCGAGACGGTCGGAATAGGAATTGCCTGTGATGCTGCGCCCGAGTGCGCTCAGGGCATCTTGCGCCGTGTTCATCATCGACGCCTTGATGGTGCCCGTGATGGCCCCCGTGATGCCGAAGCCGCCGCCACGCCAGCTCGCCTTGTTGGCCTGCCTCTCCACCGCCAAGTCCTTTTCATAGTCCTCAATGGCCGCCTTGTCTGCCAGCATGGCCTTGACAAGGTCCGTCGACGTGGCGGAATCGTCGAGCCTGTCCCAGAGGTCCTTCTTCGTCACATAGTCGATGCCGCGGTCGATTAGGAGCTCCACGGCCTTCTCGAAAAGCGGGTCGCAGACGGTCATGCAGTACGCGAGTACCTGGGCTGAGAACTCCACGGGATTCTCCACCACATGTTCCTTCAGGTGCTTGCGTATCTCATATCGGGCGAGCAGCGCAATCCGCGTCCCCTCCCGATTGAACGGCGCCCAGAGCTGGTTGTAGATGGCCGTGCCCCGCGGCAGCTCCACCGCGTATTGACCGAGAACCGTGAAATGGCTGCCGAGTGCGTCCGACAGCGGTTCATCCGGCGTCCCTGTTACAGGTGCCTGCTCTTCGTCAGCAGCAGTCCCATCATCCGGCCTTTCCGGGACCTTGGCTCCACAGTTGAAACAGAATCTAGCGTGATCCGGCAGCTTCGTGCCGCAGTTCATGCAAAACATCTTCTACACCCCCAAGTGAATCAGATGGTCATTGGTCTAAGTACTAAGTATAGATTCTGCTTCCACCGCGGGTTCTCCTGCAATGTCAATCACTGCAGGTGAGTCAGCTTGTGCAAAAAGTCAGCACTGAACTTTTTGATCAGGAAGATGGCGAATCGAAAGGGGAATCTATCTGCGTGAACGGTCAGGAGGACTTTGCCGCACTTCGTCGAATTAAATTCAGATAAGGGGAAACAAGAACGGGGGAACGCTTGGTGAAACACCGCTACACTTTCTATTGGATTCTATGGGGCCTCGGCGAGCTCTCAGGGCTAGGACAGTGGCTGCTCTTGCGCTGGGCACTGCCCGTCCCAGAGCACGGGCTGCTCCTGATTTTTTTGCTGCTGCCATTTGTCTATCTCATACCGAACAT
>ERZ779888.233-NODE-233-length-71319-cov-57.464498_pt1 | contig 71319 bp, 62 predicted proteins | sample MGYA00511245_ERZ779888 | MGnify/ENA primary metagenome ERZ779888 (study PRJEB29588, sample SAMEA2155255) | human gut metagenome | biome: human gut; feature: human-associated habitat; material: faeces | place: Denmark | collected 2008/2010 ...
TCGGCTTTGTCTTTGGTTTCCTTGCAGCCCTTGTCTGCGCACGCGTGCCAATGATAAGTCTCGTCGTTGCTCCATTCTTCCGCAAAGTTGTGTTTTCCGTCCTTGTTGCAAGCGGTAAGAACCGAAAGCGACAAAACAAGCATCAACGCTATTGCGCAAATCGTGACGATTGATTTCCTTTTCATAATTTTGTTTCTCCTTGTTTTTTTAAATATATATTTCAAATCGCATTTTGCGACGTGAAAACGATTTTGTATCTTTGATTTGTTGATTTGTTCGCCTTAATATGCGTCGTATTCGCCGGGCGTTTTAATGCCGTTTCGTTATGTTTGCTATTTTGTTTGTTGTTAAACGGCAATTGACCTTCGCATGCGCATGTGGTATACTTTTATGTACTCGTATATACTTAATGGTGTTTTTGCGCTTGCTTGCAACGTTTGAACTATCATGAGTATAGCAAAAACGCAACAAAAATTCCCCCACCCAAACCCTAAAAAGGTGGGGGAAACCGGAAAAATCAAAAAACTTTTAGAAATCGGGTGAGCAAACGCTCACATAACCGATAACGGAAGATCGATATGAAACGTAAGACCAAAAAATTTGTTTCGTTGTTCGTCGTCATTGCAATGACGCTCGCAACATCCTTTACTTTTTTTGCCTGCAATAAAAACAACACCTTGCTGAACCCGAAAAAACCGACGACTCTCACCATGTGGCACGTTTACGGCGAGCAGGTCAATTCGCCAATGAACGACTTTATCGAGCAATTCAACGCAACCGTCGGCAAAGAAAAAGGAGTCATCATTAACGTTACGCTGATGTCAAACGCCTCGCAGATCGGAAAAAAACTGAAAGACGCGCAAACAGGCAAAGCGGGATCCAAGGCAATGCCCGATTTGTTCTTTTGCCATTCGAGCGACGCGCGCGGGTTGGGGGCAAACAATCTTTTGGATTGGAACGATTGTTTTTCAGCGTCCGAACTTGACAAGTTCGTCCCCGATTTTCTGAGCGACGGCATGGTGAGCGACCACCTTTCGGTTTTTCCCGTTTCCAAATCGACTTACATGCTGTTCGTCGCGGGCGGAGTTTTTGAGAGATTCGCCGCCGACAAAGACGTTTCGCTATCCGACCTTGAAACCTGGGAAGGGTTTTTCTCGGTTGCCGAAAAATATTACGAGTGGTCGGGAGGCAAACCGTTCTGCGCGATAGATTATCTGATAAGGCTTGCGGAACTGTGCGCCATATCCGACGGGGAGAATATTTCTTATACGGACGGTTGGTACGACGCAAACAATCCCGCTCTGCTAAAAGCGTACGATATGTTTGCCACGTCTATCGCCAAAGGACATATTGTCGTGTCCGATTTGTATTCCAACACGCAGGTTATGACGGGACAGACTTGCGCAGGTATCGGTTCTTCGGCTTCCGTTCTTTATTACAACGACGAAATCACCTATCCCGACAACACGTCGGAAGCCGTGAATCTGAAAGTCTTGCCGTTACCCCAACAGGCAGGCAAACAAAAAGTCGCAACGCAATCGGGCGTCGGGCTTTGCGCCTATAAAACGACCGCCCGTAAAGCCGAGGCTGCAACCGTCTTCGCGCGGTGGTTTACCGAGGAACAGCGCAACCTGGACTTCGTCCTTTCTACCGGATATATGCCTGTAAGAACGGGGGCTTTTGACAAAATCGGCGAAAATTCTTTGCAGTCGGAAGCATACAAAAACCTTTATAAAGCTCTGGCCAAAACCGTTGAGACCTGCTCTTTCAAAAAAGAACCGGATTTCGAAGGATATTACACCAAAGTGTACGCTTTGTACGAAAAAATCCGCAATATCCAGAATACTCTTGAAACCAGATACGAAAACGGCGAAACTTTGGAACAGATAGTTGCGGAAATGAAAGCCGCGCTGAATAGCGTCGGCTGACACAAAATAGCGGAGCAACCGGAATATGAAGTTCATAGATTTCAAAAAAAAGAAAACGTCTATGCATCGTAAGCTTTTGTTATATATGCTTACGCTTGTTCTCGTTGTCGTTATGTTTATCGCATTCGGTTTGTTTTTCGTCGGGCAGTTTTCTACGACAACGGAAAAATATTCAAACAATCTGACTTTTCAAAACGAGTTCTATACAAGACAAATCGAAAAATACTTTGACGATCTCTCGATGATGAACGAGATGCTTTCAAACGATGCCTCGGCGATAATAGACAAGTATCTGAAAGAAAAAGGAATTTATATAAGCGCGCTCAACGATTCTCAATTATACACAGAAGGCGTGCAGAAAGCGCTTTTCCCTAAACTCAAAGAAGAACTGCTTAAAGCGGACGCTTCGGGCGCGTTTATCATGCTTAACGCAACCGTCAACACCGGCAAAGCCGACTCGGACAAATCCAAAACGGGATTATATTTTCAACGCAGCACCCTTGACCGAACGGACGAAACGCTGCTGCTGTTTCGGGGCAGCGCGGAACTCGGAAGGAAAAACAACGTAATGCCACACCGCAAATGGCGTCTGGAATTCAGAACCGATTTCGCGCCGCAAACGGAAACCTTCTTCGACGAAACAATCGTCAAAGAAAAAAAGTCCGTGCTGACCGATATTTTTACACTTAACGGAACAAGCGAAGAAGCAATGGCGTTTATTACGCCGCTTTTCGGCGCAGACGGCTCGTATTACGGCATTTGCGGATTTGAAATCTCGAAAAATTACTTTAAGGATTTCTTTGCTCAACCCACAAGATTAGAACAACTGACCTGCACCTTTTCCAAAACGGCAGAAGACGGCAAAATCGACTGTGACAACATATTCTGGGCAGGCGTCCTCGGCGACTACTCCCTGAAACCGGGCGGTACGCTCGTACCAAAGGAAATGAACGACTCTCTCACCGAGTTCTTGGGCGAAAAAACTTTCGTTGCCGCTAAAAACGAGATTACTATCTGCAATACTTCATACACCCTTGTAGTTATGCAACCGAAAAGCGAATTCGACAAAACCGTTGCCGTAAGTGTCACAAGAATCGTGTTAGTATGCTTTTTACTCGTTTTTTCCGCCGTTGTAATCTGCGTGATTTTTTCACAAAAATTCGTTTCCCCTGTGATAAAAAGCCTTGAAAAAATACGTATGCAGGAGCATGCCGGAACAAACTCGGACATTATCGAAATCGACGACTTACTCGTCTATCTTACCGAACAGAACAGGCTTCGCGATCTCGAAACGGAAAACCTGAAACGTCAAAACGAAGAACTTGCGATCGTAACCGAAAACCAGACAAATGAAATCGACAAGCGGCAAACGGAAATAGAACGGCTGACTTATTCCCGCAAAAACGAGATAGATCCCGATAACTACGAAGCATTCAAAATCGGGTTAAAAGAGCTTACAAAAACAGAAAAAACCGTTTTTAACCTCTATCTGCAAGGCAAAACCGCAAAGGAAATCGCCTATATACTTAATATACGCGAAAGTACGCTCAAATTCCACAACCACAATATTCTGGAAAAACTCGGCGTGTCTTCGCGCAAACAAATGCTGCGCTACGCAACTCTGCTGAAACAAGAAACGCAGAGCGAATGACATAACCGGCGAAGCCGCTTTTCTCTGCCCTTGTGTTTCTGAAAATAATAAAAACAGCAAGCCGTACATTCGTGTTTTTAACGACGTTTTATCTATGGGACACGTTCCGGAAAGGTTGACGCTTGCTTTTTCTGCTTAACCATGTTAAGGTTTATATTGAAAGAAACTCATCGGAGAAATTTATGGAACAAAAAATCGTACGACCGTATAATAAGGAGCAAACAAAAGCTTTTGTAAAAGCTATTATAATCGAACATTATGATTGCGACGCATTAAACATTAAATACGCAGGCGGCGGCTCTTTCGGTTTCGTCTATAAAATCGAGCTTCCCGTTTCTCCATATAAACTCATAGTTAAAGCTTTCCGCGTCGACGGCATGCACAAAAATGAAGCCGCCGCTTTGAATACTCTCGGCCGGAACACGCTGATACCTCTTCCTGCCGTATATTTTACAGTCGACGCAAACGACGATATCCCCATGGATTTTATCGTTGAGGAATACGTTTCGGGCACGGATTGTTTTACCGCTTTCGGAAAATTATTTAAAAGTAAAGAAAAAAAACAACAATTTGCCGATAACATTGTTGAAGCCTTGGCTCATTGGCACGGTATAACGAATGAAAAATTCGGTTCTCTCGATAAGCCCGAATATGATGATTGGCTCGATTATTATAAGCCGTTTGCAAAAGACGTTCTCGCCACCGCCGTGCAAATGAATAAGGACGGAAAAATTAACGATAAAACAATAAAAACCATGCAAATTGCGTGGAAAAATTTCGAATATATTTTTTGCGAACCTATCCGACAAGCCTCTCTTATTCACGGTGACTTAAACGTAATGAACGTTATGAGCGACGACGATTTAAACATTACCGCCATTATTGACCCGTTAGATTGTAAATGGGCGGATAAGGAATTCGAGCTGTTTCAGCTAAGAAACCTTACAGGAAACTTCTTCCGCCTCTATGACACTTATAAAGCAAAATACCCTGTTTCAAAAAACGTCGACTTAAAGTGTGCGTTTTATGGCGTATACCATGAAATCTATTGTTATATATCCTCGGGCAGACATACGGAAATCATCTTAAAAATAGCTGTGAACAGATTGAGAAAAGAATTGAAAAAAGCCAAACTTCTTCCATAAATTTCGCCTGCATCGCTGTTTGTCTTTCGATTGTCGGAAGTTTTGAGGCGCTCAATGAATTGTTTTTCCATATTCATTTCGGTATTCTACATTCCAAAAAACATTTAAAAAATAATACGAACTCTGGTTTTTCAGAGTTCGTATTTCTTTTATGTGGTGGAGACTACAAGGCTCGAACTTGTGACCTCTACGATGTCAACGTAGCGCTCTAACCAGCTGGGCTAAGCCTCCATGCGAATATTATCTTACACTAAAAAACCGTTTGTGGCAAGCAAATTCGAGCTGTTTTTTGCTGCAGGACGAATTTTTTTTGTTCAGCCTCCGATAAGCCCCTTGATAAAAATCTCCAGACCGATGGCCACCAGAATCACGCCGCCGACGATTTCGGACTTGTCGGAAACCTTGCCTCCGATTTTTCGGCCGAGGAACACTCCTCCGAGGCAAAATCCGAACGTAACGACCGAGATAATAAGGGCCTCCACGATTGCCGACAGAAGATTGTATTCGGCGATGGTGAAGCCGACGGAAAGCGCGTCGACGGACGTTGCCACGCCTTGCATGAAAAGCGTTCCGAGGGCAATGGAAGCAGGCGTTTCGTCGTCGTGATCGACCTTGCTTTTTTGCGCGCCTTCAAAAATCATTTTTCCGCCGATGTAGCACAAAAGAACCAGCGCAATCCACGGAATAAATTTGTCGAACGCCTTAAACTTTTCGGCGACGGTGTGCACGCACACCCAGCCTATCATAGGCATTGCCGCCTGAAAAACCGCAAACGTCCCCGCAATCAGAACCGCTTTGCCTCTTTTCATGTTCGGTTCGGCGAGCGCGTTTGAAACGGACACGGAAAATGCGTCCATGGTGAGCCCCACTCCCAAAAGCAAGCTGTTGAGAACAAACAAAAAGTCCATTATACCCTATCCCTTGCTCCGCCAAAAGCGGAAAAATTTCCACCGCCCGTTTTCGGCGGTGGAAGAAATGCTATTTTGCTCTCGGTTTCATGGTAGGGAACAAGATGACGTCCCTTATGCTTGCGCTGTCGGTCAGAAGCATAACCAGTCTGTCCACGCCGAAGCCCAAGCCGCCCGTCGGAGGCATGCCGTATTCCAAAGCGGTGATAAAGTCTTCGTCGATCTGCGCGTCAACGCCGCCTGCGGCTCTCTTTGCTTCAACCTGACGAGTGAAACGCTCCAGCTGATCGATAGGATCGTTAAGCTCGCTGAAAGCGTTTCCCATCTCTCTTGCATAGATAAAGTACTCAAAACGTTCGGTAAACGCCGGATTCGACGGTTTACGCTTTGCAAGCGGAGAATTTTCGACAGGATAATCGTAGATGATGGTAGGTTGAATGAGTTTGTCTTCGACGGTTTCTTCGAAGAATGCGATAAGCACGTGTCCCTTGGTCGCTTTGTCGCCTTCCGGAACTTCGACGCCCGCTTTTTTGGCCGCCGCCCTTGCCTCTTCGTCGGTTGCCCAGTCGTTGTAATCGACGCCGGCAAATTTCTTGACCGCTTCAACCATGGTGAGCCTTTCCCAAGGCTTGCCCATATCTATTTCGGTGCCCTGATAGGTGATGTCGGTGGTGCCGCAAACCTCTTTTGCGAGGGTGCGATACATATCCTCTATAAGGTCCATCATATCCTTGTAGTCGCTGTAAGCCTGATACATTTCGACGGTGGTGAATTCAGGGTTGTGGCTTCTGTCCATACCTTCGTTTCTGAAGATACGGCCGACCTCGTAAACCTTGCCGAAACCGCCGACGATGAGACGTTTGAGGTAAAGCTCGGTTTCGATCCTAAGGAACATATCGATGCCGAGTGCGTTGTGGAAGGTTTTGAACGGTCTTGCGGAAGCGCCGATTTCAAGCGTCTGCAAAACAGGGGTGTCCACCTCGAGGTAGCCGAGATTATCCAGATATCTTCTGATGCCGGAGAGAATTTTGCTTCTCGCCACGAACGTGTCCTTAACCTCCGGATTTGCAATGAGGTCCAGTTCTCTTTGACGATATCTGGTGTCCTCGTCTTTTAAACCGTGGAATTTTTCAGGCAACGGACGCAGAGATTTCGAAAGCAAAATCATATTTTTGGCGTGAATGGTGATTTCGCCCATTTTGGTGGTGAAAACGAAACCTTCGACGCCGACGATGTCTCCGATGTCGTAGACCTTTTTGAAGTCGGCATAGCCTTCTTCGCCCAGATCGTCGCGGCTGACGTAGCACTGAATACGGCCGGTGTCGTCCATGATATGCGCAAAGCTGGCCTTGCCCATGATGCGTTTGGACAGAATTCTGCCCGCGATTTTCACGGTTTTGCCCTCGAACTCAGGGTAGTTGTCGACTATTTCTTTGCTGTGGGCGTTGCGATCGTATTTCACGATTTCAAACGGATTTTTGCCTGCCGCCTGAAGGTCCGCCAGTTTATCTCTTCTGATTTTGAATATTTCGTTAAGTTCCGCTTCTTCCTGCGCCACGTCAGGCAAAACTACTTCCTTCTCTGCCATAATAACCTCTTCTTTAGTCAATGCTGATGGAAATGATTTTGTACTTCAGAACGCCGCTCGGAGTGTTCACGTCCACAACCGCGCCTTTTTTCTTGCCGATAAGCGACTGGCCGATCGGGGATTCGTTGCTGATTTTGTTGTTCATGATGTCGGCTTCGCTGCTGCCGACGATTTTGATTTCGACTTTTTCGTCCAGTTCCATATCCTGAAGCTTAACGATGCTTCCGATGGAAACGGTTTTGCTGTCCAGGTTGGATTCGTCGATGATTTCTGCATTACGGAGTTTTTCGGCAATCTCTTTGATTTCCTGCTCCATAAACGCCTGCTCGTTCTTGGCAGCATCGTATTCGGCGTTTTCCGAAAGGTCGCCGTATTCACGGGCGAGTTTGATTTTTTCGCTCATTTCCTGGCGGCCTTGGCCCGTCAAATAGTCCAGTCTTTCCTGAAGTTCGTCGTAACCTTTTTGAGTTAAAAAGATTTTTTCCATAAAATGCCTCCGCTTTATATGTCTTAAATACTTTCAGATTTGTAAATTATAACAAAGCCGCCGCCGTTTGTCAACATTTTGCGGACTTCGCCGACTTCTTTTTTGATTTCGACAAAAAACCCCCGCCGAAACGGGGATCTTCGTCAGACTTCTTCCACCTGCTCGATCGCAAGGATATGAGCCGAATTTTCTTTTATAATTTTGTCCAGTTCCTTCACTGTGCAAACGCCCGAAGTCACTATGTAAACCGTTGCAACCGTCCTGCCGTCCTCGATTTTTGCCGCAAAGCTGGACACTTTCGGGTTTATAAAACTGGTCATTATTTTGTCTACCACGTCGTCCGTTTCCATCCAGACTTTCAGCTTCACGGTGGCGAGGTGCTTGGTCTGAAAAGCTTTTATCGGCAAATGGAACACGAATTGCAATATCAAAATAATCAACGTTGCCGTTATGCCGGTTATGACGAATCCCGCGCCTATCGCCATACCTATTGCGGACGTGGCCCATATTCCCGCGGCGGTGGTTATGCCGCGCATTGCGTCGCGGCGATACATAATTATGCCTGCGCCCAAAAAGCCTATGCCCGTCACGATCTGCGCGCCGATTCTTGCAGGATCGCCCGTGGTGCCCGCTCCTCCGAAATCTGCAGAAGTGAGATACCTCGACACGATCATAAACAGCGTCGCCGCCATACATACGATGGCGTGAGTCCTTATCCCGGCCTCTTTGCTGCGGTTCTTTCTTTCAAAACCTATAAGTATACCGCAGGTGACCGATATCGCCAGCCTGACTATGAAATGCCAGACATATTCGTTAAAATCAACTATCCACATATATCCTCCGTATAGTGCCTTGTAAAAAAATTATATTATAGCTTTGCCACGCTTGTCAACGATGTTTGAAAAATTTTTTCAAAAAGACGGTTTGCCGTACTGCATCAGACCGCAAACCGTCTTTTTATCTCCGAATTACACTCTTAAAGTTTTAATACGGTTATATATGCGTTGGAGAACGTCGCCTCTGCGCCCGAGGTGTTATACAGCCCCAAAGTGGTGCCCGCGGCAGTGGAATTGACCACCGTGGTTTTGGATGCGTTTACAGTTTCGCCCGTGGAAACGGTTTCGGTTACGCTTTCGCCGGTAAGCGGCGTGCCATTTAGATACAGCGACGCGGTGAGAGCGCCGTTTGTGGTCCTCGTTCCTTCCACGCCGTAGGAAACCAAATAATTTCCTTCCGGCAAAACGACGTTGCCTCCCGTAACCGTGATGTCGGTGCCAGAGGTTTCCCTAACGAGAGTCACCGGAATCTGCGTAGTCGTGGCCACGGTCTGATCCGTTGCGTTTGCATATAAAGCTTCTCCCGTGCCTGCCGGGCCTTGCGGACCTTGAGGCCCCGTTTCGCCTTGCGGGCCGGTGGCTCCTGTTTCGCCCTGTATGCCTTGTGGGCCTTGTGGGCCGGTTTCGCCTTGAGGGCCCGTGGCTCCAGTTGCGCCGGTGGCGCCGGTCTCCCCTTGTATCCCTTGAATACCCTGGATACCCTGAGGGCCTTGAGGCCCCGTTTCGCCCTGCGGTCCCTGCGGACCGGTTGCTCCCGTGGCGCCGGTGGCGCCCGTTGCTCCCGTCAGGCCCTGCGGGCCTTGTGGACCTTGCGGGCCGGTTGCGCCTATAGGTCCCATCGGTCCCATAGGGCCTTGCGGGCCGGTCGCTCCCTGAGGGCCCATAGGGCCGCGCGGGCCGCGGGTAGGATAGCAGCAGCTTTGCGTTACTTGTCTGAAACAATTCACGGCATTTACCTCCAAAATTTTATGTACGAGGCATTCTGTTTTATCCTATGCAAAAATCTCGGCCGCCGTTACGACGAAAAAATCCGCCCTTTCGGACGGATCGTTATTCGTTTTAGGTTATTCTTTCGTCAGATACCCACTGACTTTTTCGGGGATTTTTGCCACCACCGCCAAAAGCGTGAACACGACCACTGCCACAGCGCCCTGCAACAGGTCGAACGGAACGCTGGTTGCAGCCGTTTTGAATTCCCATTCGAGAAGGAAGGAATTTGCTAAAAAATATCCTCCCGCCATAACGAGCTCGGCAGGAATTGCCGAAATCGGATATTTCAAGGCAGGCTTGGCATTTTTGAGTGCCGTCAGCAAAAGCTTTGCAATAAGCGCCACCAAGGCTTTGACGACCAGCGTGAAAGGCGCGTAGGAAGCGTACCCCGTAAAAACGTCGGCAAGCGCCGCGCCGATTGCGGAAGACGCAACCGAGAACGGAAGCGGTAGGCACGCCGCGCTGAGCAATATAACCGCGTCGCCGAAATTGATGTTTCCTATTGCAAGCGGTATGTGTATGACGGTGAAAACCATGGTCAGAGCCATGAACATTCCCGCAAAAGCGAGATTTTTCGTCGTGCGTTTATTTTTCATTCTTTCATTATTCTCCTTACCAGATTCAATACCGCATTATATCTGGTTTCGACGTCCGATTCCGTTTCGCCGAACAAGCTTTCTTTTTGAATTCCTCCGTCCAGAAAAACGCTTGGTATGTCTTTTGTCTGAAACGACGTCGCGTCGGCAAATCTGCCTTGTTCAACAACCTTATCGACGGTTAATCCACTCTCTTTCAGCGTTTCAAATGCCGTTTCTGCCAAACGTCCGCCGTAATTCAATTTCAGATTTTTGTCCGCAACCACGACGTTCGCTTCGTTTTTCCTAAGCGCCGAAACGTCCAGAAAAACGGGATTTATCAGCAGGTTGTCTTTGCCGTAATGCTCCTCCAGAAAAGCCTCGCTGCCCTTTGCGCCGGCATAGCTGCTTCCAAAAGCCGCCACCACGACTCGGACGTCGGAAGGAATTTCTTCGGAGTTTAATTTGAGGTGCTGCGCAACCGCAAGCGTCAGTCCCAGTCCGCTGAGAGCGTTTTTGTTCATTCTCGCGCCGAGCTTGAAATAGGTGACGTAAGTCGCCATATAAACGACGCTCACCGCAAGCGCCACGAATCCTACGAACATAACGATGGCCTTCGGGCCGGATTTCAGGAATATGCAGGCCACCGACAGCGCGGCAAGAAGGATGTTTGACGCAAACGCGTACCACGTCATAAAAGTATGTAAACTTGCGCTGTTTTGCTTTGCAATCCACTTCGGAAGCTCCATTCGGCCGTAGTCGGTGTCGTAATGGCACCCCAGAACGACGGTTTTTCCGATGTGTTTTTCGCCGTTTTCGATGACGCTGACAACGTTGTAGGACGTGCGCTTCGGGAACAACCACGAAAAGTCGTCTTTGTTTTTGATGACCTGCACGAGGATCATTGCCGCCACGGTCGGGAACAGCAAAACCCCGAGCGGCGACCATATGCACGACAATATGAACGCCACGACGCTTATCGCGGCGAAAACAGGCAACCCCTGCACCGTCGCAAACGGCCTGACGTCAAACGGCTCCATGCGGGCAAACCCGCCAAGCTCGTCCTCGAACAAATCCCTTATGACTCTTGCGGCCTTTTTTTCCTCGGAGCTTCCGGCGTATCTTGCCTTTCCGACCTCTTCAACCCTTTCTGCGGTTTCTGCGTAAACGTGGGCGGCGCGCTCGTTGTCGGTGACGCGTTCGGCTTTTATGCGTTCCACAAATGCCTGCTCCTCGGAAATCGGTTCTTCCCCTATTTCTTCGGATTTTTGCGGTTCTTCGGGCTTTTCTTCCTCTTCGGCGGGCCCCGCAAAAGCCTCCGCTTCGGCTTCGGCCTGTGCTTGGGCAGACTCTTTTGCCGCTTCTTCGATTTCGGTCTTTTCGGGCAGAATTTCGGCAGATTCGGCCGTTTGTTCGCCGTGCGGGAGTTCTTCTTCCGTTTCAGACAAATCGGTTTCTGCGTCGGTTTGCGGTTCCTCGTTCAGAGGCTCGGCAGCAGGCGGCTCATCAAAAGCGGCAGCAGGAATATCCTGCTCCTGCGGCTTGTCCGAAACGGGCGCGGGGGCGGGTTCTTCGGTAGGTTCCGAAACGGTTTTCGGCTCTTCGTCCAGCACTATTTCGGTTACCTTGACGTCGCCTGAGGAATATTCGGTTTTTTTGTTTCTAAAAAGTTTCATTTCAGTTCTTTTTTAAATCGTATCCGCCCGGGACGTCCACCACTGTGTAGCCGAGAGCTGCAATCTGCCCTCTGATTTCGTCTGCCAAGGCGTAGTTTTTGGCCTTTTTTGCTTCCTTGCGGCTTTCTGCAAGCTTCACGACTTCTTCCGGAGCGTCTGTGGTTTCGAGCTTTGCGGCTTCGGGATGCTTTGCTTCGTATCGCGCGCAGAACTTTGACGGCTTGGCCAAAAACAGTCCCAAAAGCGAGTAGGTTTTTTTGATTTGATTGACGTCTGCCGCGGCGGAATCGTCGCCCGCTTTCAGTTTCGCTTTTATCTTTTTGAACAGGCCGAACAGATTGCTTATCGCAAGCGCCGTGTTGAAATCGTCGTCCATGGCGGCGTTGAAGTCGTCGTCGATAGACTTTGTGAATTCGGCCGATTTCAGGCCGAGCTTTTCCGCTTCGTCCATAATTTTGTAGAACCCGTAAAGGTGTTTTTCGGCGTTAGGGAACAGATCGGGCGTAACGTTGATGTCGCCGCGGTAGTTGGTTTGCAGCAGCGCGAACTTTATAGTTTCGTCGTCGTATTCGGCCATAAGGTCACCCAAAACTATGCTGTTGCCGAGCGATTTGCTCATTTTTTGGCCGTTCACCTTGATGAGGCCGTTGTGAATCCAGTATTTTGCAAACCTCTTGCCGGTCAAAGCTTCGGTTTGCGCTATTTCGTTTTCGTGGTGCGGGAAAATGAGGTCGCGGCCACCGCCGTGAATGTCGATCTGATCGCCGAAAGCCGCCCTGTTCATTGCCGAACATTCGATATGCCAGCCCGGTCTGCCCTTGCCCCACGGCGAATCCCACGAAATTTCGCCCTCTTTTGCCGCTTTCCAAAGCGCAAAGTCCAAAGGGTTTTTCTTTTCCTCGTCGTTTTCCACGCGGACGCCGTTCAGTGCGTCCTCCAACTTCCTGCCCGACAGCTTGCCGTAGTCTGAAAACTTTTCGACGGAAAAATAGACGTCTCCGCCCGGCGTCGGATAGGCGTAGCCCTTTTCGATTAGCGCAGAGGTGAAATCGATTATGTTTCCGATGTTGCAGGTGGCTTTCAGCCAGATATCGGGATCGTCGATTTTAAGCTCGCGCATAACCTTGTCGATACGCTTTATCATCATTTCGGCATAGCGATCGGCAGGGATACCCGTTTCCTTGGATTTTGCGATTATTTTGTCATCGACGTCGGTGTAGTTTCTGGCATAGGTAACGTCATAGCCCGACTTTTCGAGATACTTTCTGATGATGTCGTAAATGAGGGCCTGATAGGCGTGTCCGATGTGCGCGTCTCCCGACACCGTGATGCCGCAGGCGTACATTTTGACTGCCGGCGGATTCATAGGTTCGAATATTTCTTTCTTTCCGGTAAGCGTGTTGTAAATTCTAAGCATTTTTGCCTCTTTTATCGTTGATTTTTGTCGCCGCCATCGCTTTTTGGAACGTTGTATTCGTCTGCCGAAAGCGAATAACGACAACTTTTTACGCCGAGTTTGTCTTCTAAAGCGGCGATTCGGTCATTAAGACGTTTGAATTCTTCCAAAATCGGGTCAGGGAGTTTAACCTGATCCATGTCGTCCACTTTTTTGCCATTCTGCCGCACGATGCGCCCCGGAACGCCCACCACCGTGGAATGCGGAGGCACGTCTTTCAGCACCACGCTGCCCGCGCCCACTTTGCTTCCTTTGCCGATGACGACAGGCCCCAGAACCTTTGCGCCCGCAGACACCATAACGTCGTCCTCGAGAGTCGGGTGGCGTTTGCCCGTCTGCTTGCCCGTGCCGCCGAGCGTTACCCCCTGATACAGGGTTACGTTGTCGCCTATTATGGCGGTTTCGCCGATGACGAGCCCTGCTCCGTGATCGATGAAAACTCCGCGGCCGATTATTGCCGCAGGATGAATTTCAATGGCCGTTGTGCGGCGCGCAATCCTTGCCACAAACCTCGCCGGCCCCTTAAGACCCTTGCGATACAGCGCGTGCGCGATTCGGTGGCACATAAGCGCCTTAAATCCCGGATAGTTCCAAAAAACCATCCACTTGCTTGTGGCCGCGGGATCCTTTTCCATTATGACCCGAAGGTCTTGTTTTATACTTTCAAACATGTTTTCAGTTTATGCCGCGAGGCGGTTTTTCGTCCTCGCGGCAAAATGGTTTTTAGATTGCCAAATAAATTTTGCCATCCGTATCCACTTTAAGGTTGGAAAGGAATTTTTCAACCGTCAAAGTGCCATTCACTTCTTCATAAGCTAAAATTGCTGCCTTAAGATACGGATCTACGGTTGCGCCGGACCAGATGTAAAGCTTCAGAATCGAAGCGGTTTTGAAAAGGTTGGTCGCGTCGTCCTCAATCGTGTTCAGCGTAGAATCCTTGAGCGCAGACATAATGCTGTCCGGATCGGTCGGGTTGACGAGTTCTTTAATAGTCATATTGTTGATGATGCCGGGCGCTTTTTCGCCGAGCTTGCCGACTTCGACGTCCTTAAGCGCAATGAGAACGGCGTGCGATGTTCCGTCGATGGTGATAATTTCGCCCAGCTTGCTGGTGTTGACGGCGTTGTCGATTTCCGCGGACAGGTTTTTGACCTTCACGTTTTTCACTTTTTTGAGAACGACGTTGGCGTCGTCGTTTATCGTTATAAGTTCGGAAATTCTGGTTTCGTTCACGGCATCGTTGATACGAGCAGGTATGTTCTGCACGGAAACGGTTGCCAGTTTCTTCAAAACCGCGTTGCCCGCGCCTTCGTAAACTCTTTCGTAAAACTCGGTTTCGGCAGAATCGGTGAGAGGATCGTAAGCAAGGAACATGCTGTTTTTGCACACGAAAAGCGTAGCTTTTTCCGCTTCGTCCGCCGGAGTTTTCGCCTTGAACACGTCGCCGTTTATGACCATTGCTTCGGAAAGAAGCATCTGATCGATGACGTCTTTCATACCATCGGACATTTTGCCCACCTTGACGTCAGAAAGATTTGCCAAAGCGGAGTTGGACGCCGCAGACACAAGGTGATATCTTGCGCCCGTCAATCCGTCTTTATATTTGACCATAACGTGAACCTTGCCGTCCGCTTCCATGATTTCGTAGGTGCCTTTGTAGGTTTCGCGGGCCTGCTCTTCGGTGTCGAAGGTGGCGAAGATAACGTATTCGCCAAGCTCGTCAAGCTTAAATTCGCTTCTGACCTTGATGTCGATAAGTTCCCTGAGATAGGTGTTGTCGATTGCGACGTCAATCGAATCGGACATATTTTTGACTTTCACCGTGGCAATCTTTTTGATGATTGCGTTGGCGGAGCCGTCGTATCTGAGCTTGTAGAAAACGGTTGCTCCCGCGTGGTCGGAGTTGGTCGGATCGTAAGCGATATACATGTCGTGATCCAGAACGTAGTAGTTCACTTTGTCTGCCTCGGCAGGAACCGTGCTAAGTTTTGTAAACACGTTGCCGTCGACGTCCATAACCTCGTCGAGGCGCATTTCGTCGATGACGGAGCTTGCCGCGGTGGCAAGATCGGAAACCTTGGTGTCCTTAAGCGCAACTAGAACGGCGTTGGAGGCTTCTACGGTTTGACGATAAAGAACGGTGCTTTCGGTGTAGCCGTCGTTGGAGACGCTCCCGTCTTCGGCGTAGGTCACTTTGACGAACGCTCCGTACGGCGCTTCGGTTTCGGCCGCGTTTGCTATGCGCATAACCTTAAAGGTGCCTGCAAACATGCACGAGAAGTCGCCGGTCGTGGAAGAACCTAAACCGATATAAAGCTCTTCTTTTGCGGAAACTGCGTTTCTCGCCGCTTCGTCGGTTGCCGCGGCGCCCACTCTTTCACAGACGTTTTCGGCTTCGATTTCAACCACGTCGTCCAAAACGAGATTGTTGAATTCGTCGCCCAGCGCGTTCACTTTGGTATCTTTAAGCTTGATGAGAACTTTGTTTGATTTTTCGTGAATGACGTTTCCTTCTCCGTCTAAAACGTCTTCCTCGTAGATGTCCATAACGTCGGACAAAACGAGGTCGTTAAACGCGGTGCCGAGGTCATTCACTTTGGTGTCCTTGAACTTGATGAGCACGTTTGCCGATTTTTTGTGAATAACGTTGCCCGATTCGTCCAGAACGTCCTCTTCGTAGATGTCGATGACTTCACCCAAAGTGAGGTTGTCGAACTTGTCGGCAAGTTCGCCGATTTTGGTGTCCTTGAAGTTTGCGAGAACGCCCGTCATGCTGTCTTCGCCCAAAACGTCCGCAAGCTTGATGTTGTCGAATTTATCCTTGAAGTTTCCGGAGGACAACTCGGAAAGCGTCAGCGGACTCAAAGCGTTCATAACGCCGTCGCCTTCGTAGATACGGACGTAAACTTTGTTTACGTTTTCAGGGACGATAGCCGCTTCGCCGCCTTCCAAAGCTGCCAAGGAATAGGTGATTTTGCCGCTTTCGTCCGAGCTTTCGCTGACGATGAAATAGTCGGCCACAAGTTCAGGGGAACCGCCTTCGACGTATTTGCCGAGGTGTTTTTCCTGCCACTTGTAAAGCGCTTCGTTATGTTTGCTGTCCGAAGAATAGAGGCCGGTTGCCACGTCAAGCGTAAGCTTGCCGATTTCGGTCGGCGCACTGTCTTTGAATCCGTTGCCGTATTCGACGATTTCGTCAGGCGCGGCGTCGGTTTGCAAATCGGTGTATTTGACGAAGGAATCGCGATTGGTCTTTATCAGTTTGCCCACTTCCATAACTTCCATTTCATTCATAAGTTTGCCGATAGGCACGTCGATGAGCGCGGACAACAAATTGTCGGAAGAGATAAAGTTTATGCCCGTCAAATCCTGCACTTCGCCGATGCTCTTTTTCTCGATGTTGTTGAAAACGTCCATCAGAGTGTCAAGCATAACCATGATCGGCAGGTAGCTTCCTTCCGCCATAACCTTGATGTCTTTTATGGAGGTGTTGCCCGTCAATTCTCCCACTAAATCCAGATTGATAACGTCCAGAAGAACGTTGATGTCTTTGGTTATATCGAAAATAGGAGTGGCAAGAAGCGTGTCCTTGGCATTTTTAGACGCAAGGTAAAAGTCGCCGTCGGCAGTCGAAACCAGTTTATCGTTGACGATGCCGCAGCGTTCGGTGACGTCGGTGCCCTTGTAGGTCAGAACGTTTTCGCCGCCTTCCGTTTTTTTGACGTCGTAAATGCTGCCGAACGGAACTTGCTGATAGGCCGTAACTTCGCCGGTATCCTTGTTCGTCTGCGCGACGACTCTTTCAAAAGCGTTAGTTTCGGCGTTATATATGTAGCGGTCGAGCGAATCGGCGCTTCTTCCTCCTTCCGAGTCGAAAGAAATCGCTTTCACGTCTTCAACTCTGACGTACACGTCGTTGCCGTCGATTTTGAGATTGAGTTTGCTTTCCAGAATTTCCAGAACGTCAATGCCGAACTGCTCCTTCACGTCGGCAATCGAAGGACTGCTGCCGTCTGCGAACATATCTTTCATCTTGACGAAAACGTCGTACAAAGTCATGCCGCCGATTTCTTTGCCCTCAGTCAGATTGTCGCCTTTATTGAATTTATTTTCAATGTCAGACACCTTGGTTTGTGTCGCTATGACGTAAACCGTGCCGAAAACGGCCCCGAACACGAACACTATGCCCATGACGAAACCTACCAAGAAAGACAAAAATTTGCCTCCGCAACCTTTCATTATATCCTCCTGTCGCACGCACGCAATGCGAGTGCGATTTTTAGTCTATTTATTATATGATACACTAATCATCTTGATTTTGCAAGAATTTTTAGCATACTTGCCCAATTTGCCATAATCTGACAACAAGCAAAGCCGACGAAAAGCCGAAGGCCTTTCAGGAGGCGTGCGCAGAGGACAGCAAGCCAAAGTTTGACCGTTAGGGCAAGAATTGCGAAGCGATAGCCGTCAGGCGACTTTGGCGAAGATGACAAGTGGGAGTGAGAGGGTGTCCCTCGCCCAACAAAACGCTTGCGTTTTGCCCATGAGAGAACAAGCACTTTCCCCGATAGAAAAATGAGGTCACGCCGCCGTCTATGGTTAAGGCTTACACAGCGGCCGTGTTTTAGAGTGTCGAGCAGCTGCACTTTGTACGAAGTTTTCGGGAATTTTGCATGGCGCAATGCGCCGCCCCGAAAACGAGTGACACAATCAGAGAAAGCTCCCGACTGCGAGACCGAGAGGTGCCCCCTCGTAAGAGGCGTCGTGGGGCCCGCTTGCGGGGGAACGGCGATAGGGGAACCTGCTTGACAGAGGGGGGAAGCTTTATTTTATAAGCGGGAATTAGTTTTATAAAAAATGAGGCTTCATATAAAACGCCTGCGTTTTGGCAGGCGAGGGGAGCCCTCGCACTCCCTTTGTCTGCGTGGTTCGGGCGAGTGGAGCCCTCGCACTCCCTTTGTCTGCGTGGTCATGCTTTTTATTTGTCGCCATAATCACAAAAACGCGCGATAAACGCGCGTTTTTTGGATATTAACTTATTTTTCGGTCGTGTCATCGGTTCCTTCGTCTGTTTTTGTTTCCGCCTGTTCTTCTGCTTGTTCGGCAGGTTTTTCGACGGGTTCGGCAGGAGCCGCGGCAGGTTGTTTCTCTTCTACGCTACCTTCGGAAGGCGTGGATTTTTTGGTGTAGTCCGATTTGATTTTCTCCTCGGTCTCGGCCATTTTGTCCAGTATTTCCTGATAGGTTTTGCCTTCGAAAATCATGTTGACTTCGTCTTCGAAAATGGTGTTTTTGGCGTAAAGCAAGCGGACCATGGTGTCCAAAATTGCTCTGTTGTCAAGCAAAATCTGCTTTGCTCTGTCGTAGCACGCCGAAATGATTTTCTGAACCTGTCCGTCGATTTTGGAAGCCATTTCTTCACTGTAGCTGTGGCTGGTGCCGTAGTCCCTGCCTAAAAACACTTCCTTGTCGGCGCCCAAAAACATTGTGCCGAGCTCGCTCATACCCCATTCGGTAACCATGCGTTTTGCAACGCCGGTGGCCCTTTCGATGTCGTTCGAAGCGCCCGTCGAAACGTCCTGAATGACGATTTCTTCTGCGGCTCTGCCGCCGAGCATCATGGTTATGGTGTCCAGAAGCTTGTTTTTGGTGACGTGGTTGTTGTCGTTTTCGGGAAGCGTTATGGTGTAGCCTGCGGCCTGACCTCTGGCGATGATGCTTACTTCGTGCACTGCGTCGCAATGCTTCAGCAGCTTGGCGACGATTGCGTGGCCGCTTTCGTGATAAGCGGTGATGCGTTTGTCGGTTTCGGTGACGACGCGGCTCTTTTTCTGCGGGCCGGCGATAACTTTGTTTATCGCTTCGTTGATGTCGTCCATTATGATTGCGGTGCGGTTGTTACGCGCGGCAAGGATGGCCGCTTCGTTCAAAAGGTTTTCAATGTCTGCGCCCGAGAAACCTCCCGTCAGCCTTGCAAGCGCCTTAAAGTCGATGTCCGGCGCAAGCGGTTTGTTGCGGCTGTGAACTCGGAAAATGGCCTCTCTGCCCTTGACGTCGGGAATGTGAACGTAAATCTGACGATCGAATCTGCCCGGTCTCAAAAGCGCCTGATCCAGAATGTCGGGGCGGTTGGTTGCCGCCATAATGATGATGCCTTCGTTTTTCTCGAAGCCGTCCATCTGAACAAGCAACTGGTTGAGCGTTTGTTCTCTTTCGTCGTTTCCGCCGCCGAGGCCTGCGCCTCTCTGACGGCCGACGGCGTCGATTTCGTCAATAAAAACTATGCACGGCATGTTGCGTTTGGCCTGATCGAACAAATCTCTCACGCGGCTTGCGCCCACGCCCACAAACATTTCCACGAAGTCGCTGCCCGAAATGTTGAAGAACGGAACGTTCGCTTCGCCGGCAACTGCTTTTGCAAAGAGAGTTTTGCCCGTTCCCGGAGGGCCCACCAGCAAAACGCCTTTAGGAATACGCGCGCCCATTTCGGTGAACTTTTTAGGGTTCTTCAAAAATTCGACGATTTCCTGAAGCTCTTCCTTTTCTTCCTCGGCGCCCGCCACGTCGGAGAAACGCACTTTTACGTTGGCGTTCACCCTCGCTTTGGTTTTGCCGAAGCTTAAGGCCTGATTGTCCCTTGCGGAATTGCGCTTCATAATGATGTACAACACTACAAGCGCCAGAATCGTGCCCAAAATAGGTATGCCGACGCTGATCAGCATGGCGTAACGGTTAGGATCGTTGTAGGTTATTTTCGGAGCGGCGACGCCAGAAGCCGAAATGGCGTCCATAAGCGCGTCGAGATTTCTGTCCGGAACGTAGCAGAATGCGTCGTATGCCGACGGGAATTTCTTTTCCGGAATTTCGCTGCCCGTAAAGCGAACGTACACTTTATACGAGCCGTTGACGTAGATGTCCGAAACCTTGCCCTCTTTGACGAGTTCGACAAGGCCTCCTTCTCCGACGTAGCCCACTTCCTTGCCCTTGCCGCTAGGCAAAAACCTTATCAGCAGGACGACGAGCAGCACGGCGAGAACGAGATATATCCATTTTCTGGTTGATTTATTCAATATGATGCCTCCGATGCTTAGTAGCGACAGTTTACGACGTATAGGTTAATTGAACGTTAAAACGCAAACTTAAAACGAAAATATAATATAAAATTTTATCGTTTTATATTACGTCGCAAATTCTATTGTAGCACAAAAAAAGTCAAAAGTAAAGATATTGAAATCGGTTTTGACAAGTTTTTCTAAAAGGCATAAAGTGCGGAAAATATCACAAACGCTATTTTTTTGGCCATATTTTGCACTTCATCGGTCGAAACGGTCAAAAGCGCGCCGAGAGGATTGTCGGAAACCTCGCCGACGATTCCCACTATTCCCGCGTCGCCCACCGCTTTTCCGCCGCCGGTTACGGCTTTTTTCGGCACCACGCCAGCCGTCAGTCTGATTTTGCCGACGCTTGCGACGGCCCCCAGTCCCGCGTCGACGGCAAGGATTTTTGCACCCTTGTGAACTTTCAAAATAAATTCCAGCCACTCGTCATAATTTCGGCCGTTTATGGATTCGTCCGTCGTTCCGTAAACGAAATTTTTGACGGCGTAACGCTCCCTGAGCTCGTCGCCCACGAGCGGCGCAAGGCTGTCTCCCGCGATTTTTTCACTCCCTATACACACCACGACCACGTTTTCCTTAGCTTCGCATTTTGCCATATATCACTCTCCTTTTCGGAATGAAATTATTGCCAAATTGCAATTATTTATTCTTTTTAGTGGACAAATCGAAGGATTGTTTGTATAATTAATATGTATATTTGCCGAATAAGAGGCAAATATTTCAGTATCACTTTAAGGAGACACCTACGAGGCGCAGCTTATTATGCTTGATTTTGCCGCTCTTTGCGTTGAAAATTCGACAAGCTTGTCGTATATAGATATCGGCATCGTGGCCGTCGTTTTGCTTTTTGCCGTTCCCGCAGCGTTCAAAGGCCTGTGCGGAGGGTTGGAGCGCGGCTGCTTCGGCCAGTTTATGGGCGTGGTTCTGAGCCTCGCTTTGGCCGTGGTGCTCGTTTTCGGCGTCAAAGGCGTGGGTCCTTTCGTGAAAGATATCGCGGCTTTGGACGGCGTTAAATCGCAGGTGTCCTCGAAAATCGAAACCGCAAATCCGAAGTATTCGCTTGTGCTCGAACGTAAAGAAGACGGGCTTTTGTACGTAACCGACGCAGACGGCAACGAAACCTCCGTTGCAAGGGTGTTCGTTCCGGTTGAAAACGAAAAGATCGACAGCGTCGTCGAAACCCTCGATAAGCTTATTTCCACTTCCTTCTCCGACGAAGTTCTCGCCTCCTACGAAGGGGACGCAACAATAGGCAAACTTCTCGGTGAAACCGTGATCAAGCTTCTGCTGTTCGTCGTCTGCTTCGTCGCGGGCATAGTGGTTTGCACGGCGCTCAGCTACGTCTTCGGCGTTCTGAAAAAAAGCCTGGACGACAGCCAAAGCGTGGCGCTCAAGGTCGTGGACAAATTCTTCGGACTTATAACGGGCGCACTTTTAGGCGCGCTTTTCGCTGTTGCGGCAACGGCAATTCTTTCGGCCGTCATGCAATTTAAGCCGGTGGAAGTCGTCACCGAACAGTTCGAAAACAGCTCGATTGCAAAATATATCTACGATTTCGTTGCCAAACTGTTTGCAAAATAACCTTTTTATAAAAACCAAACCGCCGAAAAATCGGCGGTTTTTTGTTTCTTTTTACGTTTTGTTTCAGTCGGTTTAATCGTTCATTTATGTTCTCTCGAAAGATACACCAGCAAAACGGCAACGTCGGCCGGCGAAACGCCCGATATCCTTGCCGCCTGCGCCACGGAAAGAGGCCTGACGTCCGACAGCTTTTGCCTTGCCTCTAACCTTAAGCCCGAAAGACTTTGATAGTCGATATCAGGCGGCAACAGCTTTTCTTCCAGTCGTTTTTGTTCCTTTATGGCGTTTTCGGCCTTTTGAAGATAGCCTTCGTATTTTATTTCCACTTCGGCGGTTTCAAGCGCTCTGTCCGAAAAATTTTCAAACCCCGAAACGTTTTCGACGACGGATTTTACGGTTATTTCGCTGTGTCTGAGCGCTTCGAAAACCGATTCGTTCTTCAGCGGCGATTCCATGCCTGCTGCCTTATACAAATTCGTTGTGCGCGCGTCCACCTTCGTCGCTTTCGCCAAAGCCTTGATTTCCTCGATTTCCGCCGCCTTTTTTTGCATTTTTTCGTACCTTTCGGCCGTGGCAAGACCGAGTTTGTAGCCGTCGGCGGTGAGCCTTAGGTCGGCGTTATCCTGCCGCAAAAACAAGCGGTGTTCGGCTCTGGCCGTCATCATGCGATACGGCTCTTCCGTCCCCTTGGTTACGAGGTCGTCGATAAGAACGCCGATATAAGCCTTATCTCTGGTTATTACGTAAGGCGGTTTTTTCTGAACGTAAAGCGCGGCGTTTATGCCCGCAACGACGCCCTGCGCCGCCGCTTCTTCGTAGCCGCTGCTGCCGTTTATCTGCCCTGCGGAAAACAGCCCTTCCACGCATTTTACCCCGAGCCACGGCGTAAGCTGCAACGGATTTAAGCAGTCGTATTCGATGGCGTAGGCGTACTTAAGAAATTCGCAGTGCTCGAGGCCCGGAATCGTCCTGTACATTGCCTCCTGAACGTCCTTCGGCATCGAAGTGCTCATGCCCTGAATATACATGCTTTCGCCGGTTCTTTCTTCCGGTTCGACGAAAATCTGATGCCGTTCCTTGTCCCTGAATCGCATGATTTTGGTTTCTATGCTCGGGCAATACCTCGGCCCCACGCCCGTTATCGAACCGTTATACATAGGTGCCCTGTCTATATTATCGACAATGATTTTGTGAGTTTCGGCGTTGGTGTAGGTAAGATAGCAAGGAAGCTGATTCGTCAGCTTTTCGTCGTGCAGAAAACTGAAGGTATGTATGGTTTCGTCGCCTTCCTGAGTTTCCATTTTGCCAAAGTCGATGCTGCTTTTTTTGATTCTTGCAGGGGTGCCGGTTTTGAATCTTCTTATCTGAAGTCCTTTTTCGACCAAAGATTTCGTCAGACCTTTCGCGTACGGGAAACCCGCAGGGCCGCTTTTGGTGATTTCCTCGCCGGTTATCACGCGGCTATCCAGATAAACGCCCGTAGCAAGAACCACGGCTTTTGCGGCGTATTCCTCGCCGTCCGAAAATCTGACTCCTCTCACTTTTTTGTCTTTGGTCAAAAGCTCGGTAACCTCGCCCTCCATAAGCGTCAGATTCGGCTGATTTTTCAGCGTTTCGAGCATTATTTCCTGATAAAGCCTTTTGTCTTCCTGTCCTCTCAAGCTGTGCACCGCCGGTCCTTTTGCGGTGTTGAGCATCTTTATCTGCAAAAGCGCCTTGTCGGCCGCAACGCCCATTTCGCCGCCCAAAGCGTCCACTTCCCTCACGAGGTGGCCTTTCGCCGTGCCTCCGATTGCGGGATTGCACGCCATAAAGCCCACTTCCTCCAAAAGAAGCGTTGCAAGCAGGGTTTTCTGCCCCATTCTGGCCGAAGCGAGCGCGGCTTCGATGCCGGCGTGCCCCGCGCCTATTACGATAACGTCAAAATCTTTCATCATTTTCCTACGCAGAATTTGTCGAATATTGCGTTCACTACTTCCTCGGACGACGTGCTTCCCGTGATTTCGCCGAGCGCCTGCCATGCGGCCTTGACGTCCACGAGTATGCAATCCGACGGCAAGGCGTCGTAGTTTTCAAGCGCGTCCTCGAGATGTTTTTTTGCTTTCAGCACGGCCGAAAGATGCCTTTTTTCGGTGATAACCTCCGTTCCGAGCACTTTTCCTTCGTTAAAAACCGAAACGATATAGTCCAGAAGCTCCTCAACCCCGTCGCCGTTTTTCGCCGACACGACGAAGGTTTTTTCTTTCGCTTCTTTTTGCTCGCCGTACCTGACGCCTTCGCCAAGCAAATCGCCCTTATTTATAACCGTAACCAGCCTTTTTCCCTGCGCCTCTGCGGGAATTTCCATTTCTTTTCCAAACTCGGTTCCGTCTTTCACGTAAAGAACCAAATCGGCACTTAAAACTGCGTTTTTGGCGCGTTTAATGCCTTCTTTTTCGATTTCATCTGCCGATTCTCTTATCCCCGCCGTGTCGGTGAGGTTGATTTTTACGCCGCCGTGCAAAAAACTTTCGCCGATAAGATCCCTGGTTGTTCCGGCAACCGGAGTAACGATGGCGCGGTTCTCTTTAAGCATGGCGTTCATTAGGCTGGACTTTCCAACGTTGGTGTCGCCGCACATAACGACGTTTATGCCGTACTTTGCCATTTTGCCGTAGCTTTCGGATTTTGCAAGCGGCGCAAGTTTTTTAAGCGCGGCGTCAAGACCGATTTTCCCTTGCGGGATATTTTCGTCCTCCAGCTCCTCCGGATAATCCAGAACCGCCTCAAGGTCGCATATAACGTCGAAAATCGTTTTTTGGATCTCGCCTATCTCTCCCGCAAGTTTGCCCGTCATAAGGCGATACGCGGCGTTTACGCCCGCTTCGCTGTCGGCGTTTATGAGGTCGATGACGCCTTCGGCGTCGGAGAGAGCCATTTTGCCGTTCAGAAAAGCGCGCTTGGTAAATTCGCCCGGGGCGGCCATTTCCGCGCCCCTAAGTATACACTCATTAACGACAAGCTCCGTCAGCTTCACTCCGCCGTGGCATTGAAATTCCACCACGTCTTCGCCGGTGTAGGTTTTAGGCGCCCTGAACCACACCATATAGCATCTGTCCGAAAAGTCTCTGCCCGACACCGTTCCGAAATACATAACGTTCGGAACGAGCGCGGAAAAATCCAAACCTTTTTTGAAAAAGATTTGGCTTGCGATGTTTTTGGCGTCGTCGCCGCTCATTCGTACGATTCCTATTCCGCCTCTGCCTATCGGCGTGGATATGGCAACTATGGTCTTCATTTTTCTCCTTTTCGGCCGTAAAAAAGCTTGTTTTCTCCAAAAAAACGAAATGCCCTAACGAGGTAGGGCATCGGATTTTTTCGCAGGAATTACCACCTACGTTTTTTTCCGCCGTACGTTTTAACGCGCGGAGGTCCGTTTCTTTTTACGGAAAACTCTTTGATTTGATATTCTTCCTTTTCTTTCGGGGTGATCACTACGTAGCGATTCGGTTCTTCCCCTTTGGATTCCGTGGTGGCGTACGGGCTGTCCGCAAGAGCCGCGTGGATGATGCGTCTTTCAAACGGATTCATCGGCTCCAGCTCGATAACCTTTCTGGTTCTGCAAGCCTTGACGGCCAGTTTTTTGGCCAAAGCTTCCAGAGTGCGAGTGCGTTTTTCGCGATAGTTTTCGGCGTTGATGACCACTTTTTCAAACTTCCCGTCGTCCTTGTTTGCCACGAGCAGGGCAAGATATTGCAAAGCGTCCAGAACTTCTCCTCTGTAGCCGATCGCCAAACCGCTGTCTTTGCCGGTTATGCTGACTTTTATCACGCCGTCGGACTCGGTGCATTGAGGCTTGCAATCGAGGTTCATTCTTTCCATAACCCCACTCAAAAATGCCTGCGCTCTGTCGCAAGGAGTCTCTTTTTCGGTAACTTTTACGTGCGCTTTGCTGAAGAGTCCGCCTTCGGAAATAACTTCGATTTCGGCCTTATCGCGGGCGATTTGAAGTTCGGCGAGCGCTTCTTCGATTGCGCCGTCCACGGAAGCAGCTTTAATTTCGATACTTTTCATTGCTTCTCCTTATTTGTAGGTTGTTGACAACCTTTTGTCTTCTTCTGATTTGTCCACTTTTTTGGCAACCAGATTGTAAATAAGCTGGAACGCCGTGCTGAACAGGCTGGACACCACCATGTAAACGGTGAAAGCCGAGCTGTAGAATATGGCGAAGATACCCATCATGACGGGCATCATCCAGTTCATCATTTTCGTGTTTGCCTGCATCATTTGTTGCTGATCCTCGGAACCCGGAGCCGCCGGCACGTCCGCAGGCTTATTGAGCTTGGTGGACAGAACGGTTATCGCAATCGTCAGGAGCGGCAGAATCAAAAATCCGTTCCAACGGGTGTTCTGGCTGTCCATAAGCGCGCCCATAACGGTTTCGTAACCCTTTTGGCCGAATTCGTCGTTGCCGATGCTTCCGCCGTTCTCCCTGAGTTTAGCCGCGGCTTCGGCGTCAGGAACGGTGTCCGTCGCGCCCACTCCTCCGAGTCCGGAAGAAGTGTAGGTTTTATAATTCGGGATAGGATCTTTCCAGCTGTCCGGCATAAAGACGTTTTTCACCCACAGGAATCTGATTTTGCTCTTGTATTTGGATTCAAACTTCTCTTTAACGGCGTTTTGCGCATGCTCGACAACCAAATCGTCGTCTAAAGTTCCTTTTTCGGCATCGTAAACCGCGAAATATGTCTGATACATATCTTCGTACATTTCCTGGTTCACGGTTTTGACCGTTGCTCTGAAGCCGGCGAAAACCATAAAGAAGATAACCATCGTCAAAATCATCGGCAAGCAGCTGCCGGTCATCTTGTAGCCTTCTTCCTTATAAAGCTGCATTTGCTTTTGCTGATAAAGCTCTCTGTTGCCGCCACACTGCTTTTGAAGCTTCTCGAGTTTCGGTTTCATTCTTTCCATGGCTTTGTTATTTTTGCGCATGGAAACCTTTTGCCACACGTCGAGCGGTGACAAAACGATTTTGAGCGTAAGCGTGAAAACTATAACCGCCACGCCGTAGTTGCCGACGAGGCCGTAAATCCAGCTGATAAATTTTTCAACCAGATCGGCAACGGCTCCCCCTAAAAGGAGGTTTGTCAAATTAACCATTTAGCGTTTCCTCTGAAATTGTCCGGGACGGGGTCAAACCCTCCCTGATGCGAAGGCGTGCAGCGAAGAATCCTCTTTGCACCCATGACGACGCCCTTCATAAAACCGAACCTCTTTATGGCTTCCATGGTGTACATGGAACAGGTCGGCGTGTAAATGCAGGTTTTCGGCGTCATGGAGCTAATGAACCGCTTATAAAATTTAATAAGCAAAACGCCGAGCTTCTTCATGCCTCCTCCCGGGCGTAATTATACGCCTTGACTATTCTTCCTTATACTTGCCGGCCTTTTTGAAAAGAGCGACAAGCTCGGATTTTATCTCCGCCAAGCTAAGCTCCGTTATCCCCGTTCGCGCCACCACGATATAGTTGAAGCCGCCGTCCACCGAGCCTATCATGCTGCGGACCGCTTCCTTCAAAAGGCGACGAATTCGGTTTCTGGTAACCGCGTTACCGATTTTTTTCGTAACGGAAAACCCGAACTTCGGCGGAAGCTGAGTTTTATGGTAGACCAACACCGTGTTTTTTTCCGCAACGCTTTGTCCCTTGCGGTAAATATAGTTGTAGCTCGCCCGACTTTTCAGACGATAACTTTTCTGCATAGGCCCACCTCGTCTTTTACTGCGACAAATTGTCCGCCGGTGCGGACTGCAAAACTACTATGCGGAAAGTTTTGCGCGGCCTTTAGCGCGACGACGTTTCAAAACTTTTCTGCCGGAAGCGGATGCCATACGTTTTCTGAAGCCGTGCACTTTGCTGCGTTGTCTTTTCTTAGGTTGGTAAGTTCTTTTCATTTTCGTTCTCCTCTCGAAAAGCCCGTTTCTGCGGACTTTCCTATTATTTATAAAATTATCACTGACTAATTATAAAGAATAAAACTTTTTATGTCAATCGTTTTAAGGCGGTTTTCCGCAATAAGGCGTTCGCCGAAAAGCAAAATAAGCGGTAAATACGGGCGTTTCCAAAAAACGAACTGCCGCATAAAATGGTTATATGAATTTATCGGAGCCGAATTCCGCCTGCCTGCACGCCATGGCAATAATGCTCGGCCAAAGCCTTTCCGAAGGCTTAACCCCTGCGGAAATAAAAACGCTTATCTATTTTTTGTCGCTCGTTTCCGAGTATCTCACTTCGCTTTTGCCAAAGTGCAAATAACGCTTTACATTTCAAAAATTATGTGATATACTTTGTATATCACATAAAATCGGAGTTTTGCGTGAAACTTACAACAAAATCGACAAAAATCGCATGTTATGCGGGCTACGTCGTCCAAGCAATAGTAAACAATCTCATTCCGCTTCTCTTTGCGGCGTTTTCCGACGAGTTCGGCATTTCCTTAGGCCGACTCGCCATCATCGTTTCCATAAATTTCTGCACACAGATAATCGCGGATCTTGCTTCGGCTTACCTTCTCAAAAAATTCGGATACCGGCGCATTTGCGTTGCAGCGCACGTCTTTTCGACGGTCGGCCTCGTGGCGCTGGCAATTCTTCCGTTCGTTTTTTCGGACGCCTTTTGGGGAATTGCGATTTCTTCCTTTACTATGGCGATCGGAGGCGGCATTCTGGAAGTTGCGATAAGTCCGCTTATCGAAGCCATACCATCCGACAACAAAGAAAAAGAAATGAGCCTTCTGCACAGCTTCTACTGCTGGGGACACGTCGGCGTTGTTCTCGTTTCCACGGGGTTCATTTGGCTTTTCGGCATCCAAAACTGGCGGTATCTTCCGCTTTTTTGGACGATTCTGCCGATTTTAAACAGCTTTTTGTTTCATAAAGTTCAGCTTTGGGACATTTGTCCGGGAGAAAAAGGCTTATCCCTTAAAGAGCTTTTTAAGATGCCTATATTCTATGTTTTTGTTGCGCTGATGATATGTTCGGGCGCGTCCGAACAGGCCGTCGGGCAATGGAGCAGCTTCTTTGCTGAAAAAGGTTTAGGCCTTTCAAAAACGACGGCAGACGTTTTAGGCACGTGCGCTTTCGCAGTCTGCATGGGCTCTTCAAGGCTTATTTATTCGCTGTTTTCCGAAAAAATACCTCTTAAAATCGCCATTTTCGCAAGCAGTCTGCTATGCGCCGCATGCTTTTTGACGTTAGGTCTGACTTCTTCAAAAGCTTTGTCCGTCGTCGCATGCGCCTTAACCGGCTTCTCGGTCGGCATTATGTGGCCGGGCGTTTACAGCCTCGCCGCTGCAAGCGTCAAAAACGGCGGAACCTCGATGTTTTCGCTGCTTGCTCTCGGCGGTGACGTCGGTTGCGCCCTCGGGCCGATTATCGTTGGCGAGATCGCCGACAACAGCAAATACGCCATAGGTTCCGCTCCATGGTTTCAGGAACTTGCCCTGCGTGAAGGTATTTTGTCCGCATCGGCTTTTCCTATTCTTCTCGCCACAGTTATTTTGGTTTTAACCATCATCGGCGCAAAAACGAACAAACACAACCGGTAAGTCCGTAGCCACAAACATACAAAGCTCCTACCTGAAAATTGTCATTACTGCCGGCAGATTAGCAATAAGCAACAGATAACGGTGATTTATACCACGCCACACATCACTTAACGGCACTAAAAAAGAAATAGTCAAAACAGCCAAACAGTTATCGATCTCGTTTACATTAACTACTGCGGCACCTCGGGCACAAACGGTCATTTCCGCAATCGGAATTTCAACAAAACGATTTTCCGAGCAAAAAACAAATCAAAACATAACCTCAAAAAGTTATTCTATATATAATTTCACGACACAAATCGTTTAAGCCGTACACATACAAGACAATCGACAACAAAACGCTTTTTTCTATCGGTTTTCCGTTCTTAAAAACACGCTTTTCCGATAACATACTTATAAAAACAACTCCGGCTTAATTTATAATAGACGGAAAACAGATAATCACCGTTTTCATATCTGAATACATCTACATTTCTGTACGTAAAAGTCATAAGGTTTATCCCCGACAAGTCACAAAACCCGCCGTTTCATCGACAGGTTTTTATAACAAAAACAGGCCAAATCGGCCTGTTTTTTCGTTTATTTTTCTGTTTTTCCGCAACGTTCCACGTTAAACGTCAAGTTTTGTTTCTTCTTTTTTGTCAGTATTTTACAAATTTCTCACCGATTTTTCTTTACGCTTTCCGTACGGAAGCCATCAGCGTTTTACGTGCTTTTTGAAGAAATCACACATTCCCTTATTCGCAATTTGCGACGCTTCCCAGTACGGCTCCATAACGTTATAAACGTGTTCGAGCTTATGGCCGTCGGCAAGCGGTTTATCGAAATTCGTCATTTCGTTTTCAATACCGAGTTCATCAAACCGCTTCTTCATTTCAATCGTTTGCTTTTTTAAAAAGTCAGCAAATGCCGTTATAAAATACGACGGACACATATTCTTCGGAATAACGTTCGCAAAATCATAGTTTTTATAAATTTCCCAATTCTGTTTACGTCTGAAGTGTTTTCCGTAAAATCCGTTAAAAAGCGCGAAACCCGAAAGCGGAATCTTCACGAACTCCCCCGGATTGAACGCAGCGCACACAAACCCTGCCGCAGAAAAGCTTATCGGCGTTTTTCCTCCGAACAATTTTTGAAGAACTTCACTTTCAGCCGAAGCAACCACCATTGCCGCCGTATGGCCGCCGGCCGAATCGCCGGTTATAAACATATTGTCAAGATCGATTCCGAGTTCGTCCGCGTGCGTTTTAACGTATTCGAGCGCGGCAAATATATCCTTCACAGAACCGGCAAAATTTACCTCGGGAACCAACCTGAAGCTAAGGTTCACCACAGCAAAGCCTTCTTTTGCAAGGTGCATACAATACTTTTTATTCAGTTCCTTATCGGCATACACCCATGCGCCGCCGTGAATATCAACGATAGTCGGAAGTTTTCCCTCCGCTCCTTCGGGACGATAAACGTCAAGCAAATGCAGTTTATGTCCGTCATCAACGTATCGTATATCCACAAACTCTTTTACGCCGTCCGGCGCAGGCTGTGCGGCGAGTCGTTTTTCGTCTTTGGGTTGAATACATTTTTTAAAATATAAATTAGCCAGCATTTTTGCCTCACTTAACAATGGTTTTTACAATATCAAATGTATCGAGTTTTCCGCTCGGCGACGCGCCTATGCAAAACTTGTGCGCACGCACGGCAGAAGGCAGTTCGACGTTTTGGATTTTTTCATACCCCGTTTTCACCTTTTCCGAGTCGTCATCCATAAACAGCGTGGTATGAAATTTATAATCGTTGTCATATTCGTGCCTAACAACACCGTATTTTTCGGACAGTGTATCGCAAATTTTGTTGTGCAACGCATTTATCTTGTTGTTTTCCGCATAAAGTATCCAGGCAATATTGTCGAATGCTTCAATTTCTTGCGGTTTCACGTCAAACGGCGCGGTATTTTCAAAAATATCGGAAATATCTTTTAAAACAGCACCAAACACATCGCCACTAATTTCAAAAGAAATTTTAAGCGAAATATGTAACGGGAAATTAAAAAACGAAAATTTTGTCCTTACTTCTTTTTCAATCAGTTTTCCGGCAGCTTGCACGTTTTGCAATTCGTCAAGCACGTTTATACCTATCCAAACAAACATCAGAGTCTCCTCAACATCCAGACATCCGAGTGACTTACGCCACCGATACGCACGGCGTCAGGCCGTCTGGCAAACTCGGTAAATCCCATTTTTTTATAAAACTTTTCCGCTCTGATATTTCCGTCGATATATTCAAGTTCCATTTGTTCGATTCCGCAATTTTTCGCTTCTTCACATAGTGCCGTCATAAGCTCGGCGCCAAGCCCCGAGCCCCAGCACTTTTTAAGAGTTCCTATTGCAATCCCGGCCCTATGTTTGACTTTTTCAAGGTTTTTGAAAGAAAATTGACAATTTCCAACCACTTCGCCGTCAATAAACGCAGTTATCATCATAATTTCAGGCGAAGACACGGCATTTAAGATGAATTGTTTTTCTGTTTCAAGCGTCAAACCGCACTCGTCAGCATTTCTTAAAATAAATTCCGTTTCGGTCGCACAAATTTGCAAAAATCTCAACAACCCTTCGGCGTCTTCGGCTTTCGGAGATCGAAGCACGGCCACCCGTCCGTCTTTCAAAACGACCGTTTTTCCTTTATAAATCATAAGTTACCTCAATAATTCGTTTTATTTTTTACATTATAACATACCGCCCGGTTGCGCCGCAACCCTTTTATAAAAATATATCACCCAAATCTTCAACAATAACCATAAACGTTCACCCCTCACACCCACTACCACTTATTAAAATCACCATTTTCTACGGTTTTAGCGTTATCCACAACAACATTGTTGTAACGCGTCGTTTCATGTGAAACAGTCCCTACTTCGGTTAAACATAAAATTCTATGTTTCACGTGACATATTATTGTTATCCACAATCGTTTCACGTGACACGAAAACGGCTATTTTGGCTTATTTTTGGGCGTTTTTGGGCACTTAAGTGCCATTTTAGGCTATATTTTGAGCGGGTTTCATATTGTTTCCCGTCATTACCCTATGCAAATTCGCCGGTAAATTTTTGTGGATATTTTTTGTGGTTTTTTACAGTTTTTTCCAAAGATTAATTTTGGATTATTTTTTAGTCTTTTTACGTTTATTTTGGGCTGTTTTGTGGGGATAATGGTGTTGATAACCGTTATTTTTTAAAAAGGAGCCTTTATGAAATGTTTTTTCTGCCAAAACGTGAAAAATGCGGAAGACGTTAGGTACTGCGCAAGCTGTAATGCGGCGTTTTGCGGCGCATGTTCGCGCGGATCGAAGTGCAGAAATTGCAATTCTTTGCTTAAATTTTTGCAATAATTTTTTGATTTTGCCAAGAAAAATCACATTATATACGGCTTTTATAGCATCATTTTTTTGCTGACTTTGCTTTGGTTAAATAAGGTATTAAGGATTATCAAGCGTGAGCAACGGAACATCGAGTTTGGATTTTTCTATGTTTCCCGTGATATATCGGGTTGCTTTTTTGTATGGGAAAAGACGGCCACCTGAAGGCGCGGAGCATTGATTTGCTAATACATATTGCGCATGCTTCCCGAGATAAATAAGGTTTTCATCCTCGTTGCGGCACCGTGTTTTTTGTTTAATACCGCTTGGTTTTTGTTTGGCACATTAAAAAATTTACGCCTGATTTCCTTTGATTTTTTTGTCTTGATTTTCGGCGATTTTTGAGCCGACTTTGAAAGATTTCTGCATTTTTAGACTTTTTCGATTTTTGCACGTTATAACAATTACTTAATCTTAGATTAAGTAAAATATAAATTTTTTTATAATGTCCGTTATTTTTGGCGAGAAAGATTGTCCCTTATTTTTACAAAAAAAGAACCCCTTGCGCGGCTCGTTATTTTGTTTATTTATTTAGATTTCAGCACTTCAAGATATGCTTCAATTTCTTTTTTGGCGAGAGGCAGATTGTGCAGCTTGTAGTTTCCGCATTCGTTTTCGCCGGCTCCCGGAACCTCGTCGATTTTCAGGCAATCTTCAAACGCTTTGACAGTTGCTTCTTTTGCCTGATCTTTGGTTATGCCCTGAAGAAGCAGATAGAACCCCGTGCAGCAGCCCATCGGCCCGAAGTAAACCACTTGTTCCTTTATGGGGCTGTTCCTGATAACCGTGGCAAACAAGTGTTCGATGGTGTGCATTGCGGCCACGTCGAGATAGTCGCCTTTATTCGGCCATTTGAAGCGCAAGTCGTAAGTGAAGATACCGTTTTTTTCGCCGGACAAGTAAAAATCAGGTCCGTGAACGCTGTGATCGATGGTGAAAGAATGAATTTTTTGAAGTTCCATGCTAATCTCCTAAAATTTTCGTTATGATTTTTGCGCACTCGGCGGTGCCTTTTTTGACGCTCTCGAAAAAATCTACGTTGCTGTCCTCGTCGGCGTTGTCGGAAACCAGCTTCAAAATCAAGGTTTTTTTGTTGTTTCTGAGCGCTGTGAGGACGATACCCGCCGATTCCATTTCGCAGATGTCGGCACCAAAGGAAGAAACGAGCAACGATTTGGTTTTTTGATCGCAGATAAATTTGTTGCCGGAAGCCACGATAACTTTTTTAAGTCCGAAAAGGCGTGCGGCTTCGTTTGTAAGTTCGCCGTCTGTCGGCAGATTTCTGAACGGAAATTCCTCATATCTGCCCGTTTCGAAGCCGTCGAGAGCAGAGGTGTCAAACTCGTAGTGAATAATCTCTTTTGCGACGACGAGGTCGCCTTGCTTAAACTCGGGCTTCAGGCTTCCGACGAACCCGAAATTTACGATAAGCTCCGCGCCGTAAACGTCGATTGCGTGCTGGGTAGCCGCCGCGGCAGCGATTTCGCCGACGCCGCTATTTAGAATATAAACATCTCCCGATTGCTTTTTTATGCGATAAACCGGTTTCCCGACGAACTCGGAAACTATTTCCGCTTCGCCAAAACCTGCAAGAGCGGAAACGAGCTCTTTTTCCATGGCAACTATAATGGCTGTTTTTTGCATAGTTCTATCCTTTTAAAATTGGTTTTCGCCCGAAAAGGACTTTTTCTCCACGATTATAACACAATAAAACAAAAATTTCCACAACATTTGGAAAAAACTATTGTTTTTTGTCCGTTTTGTATGCTATAATTTATAGCGAAAGAGATTAAGAAATTTCTTTGTATGTATATTATTAGAGAAATTATGAAGTTAGACACTAAAAAAATCGTTTATTGTTCGCTTGCATTCGGATGGATTTCGGTTTTTTGGCAGATTTGGGACACGTCGGTGCAAGTCATAAACGTTCGCACTTTGGGGCTTTCCACTACGATTTCGGGCCTGATTCTCGCCATTGACAACATCATCGGCCTGTTTATTTTGCCGCTCAGCGGAAAATTGTCGGACAAATGTAAATCGAAATACGGAAGGCGCACGCCGTTCATTTTCGTAGGAACGGTAGTGGCCCTGACGGGCATGGCGGGCGTTGCGATTGCGGCAAGCCGAAAAATTTTGTGGCTTTATATCGTTTTTATCGTCATAACGCTGTTTGCGATGGCGTGGTATCGTTCGCCGGCGCTGTCGCTGGTTCCCGACGTAACGCTTGAACCGTTAAGAAGCAAAGCCAACGCGATTTCAAACATCGTAAGCGCGGTTTTCACTGGCGTGGCAATCCTCATAACCACCGTCGGCGTAACCAAAGATACCATTGCTTCGAGCCAGTATTATCTCGTTTTCGGGCTTGGTATCGCGGTCAGCATAGCCACGGCAGTCGTTTTCTTCAAAAAGGTCAACGAGCCGAAACTGGTCGAAGAATATCAGACCGAATACGAAAGCTACATAGCGAGCCTCGGGGAGGATAACGAGCCTTCCGCCACGGCCGAATCCGACCAAAAAGCGGCTTCAAAGGTCAAAAACAGGACGAAGGTACTCATTCTTCTTTGCGTGTTCTTCTTTTATATGGCCTACAACGCGTTGGTGTCGAATTTCACCAACTACGCGTCGCTGGTGCTGAAACTTGACATTCCGGTTCTGCCTCTCATATTCCTGATGGCAGGCGGCATAGGCGGCTTTGTGCCGGCAACCAAATTCGCCGCAATACACGGCAGAAGAAAAGCAATTCTGACGGGCTTTATTATCATGGCGACGTCTTTGGCGGTTGCGTCGGTCGACAGCCTGGCAGTCGTTTCCGAAGCGCTTCCGGACTTTTTGGAAATTGCGATAATATGTTTCGCCTTCACCTCGGCAGGTTTCGGATACGGTTACGTTATGGTGAACATCTATCCTTTCTTCCTGGAATATTCAAGCGACAAAAGCTTGGGGCAGGGCACTGGTATTTTCGCCACGGCAATGACGCTTGCGCAGGTCATAACCCCGATTCTTGCAGGGTTTTTGATCGAAACGTTCGGCAAAGGCTTCGAAATAGGAAATTTCGTGTGGCGGCCGCAGATTTATCTTGACAGCTACGGCGCGGAGCACTTCGGCGATTTCAGAATTCTGACGCCGTACGCGGCAATATTCTTGGTGTTTGCGCTTATCTCCGCCGCGCTTATAAAGGAAGAGCAAAAACGCATTTCGGTGGAAACGAAATCCGGCATCGAAATGTTTGACGTGGATATGTGATATGAAAGATCTCGTTACAAAAGGCGCGGAGCATTTCGGCATTTATATTGACGAAACGACCGCTGAAAAATTCGATTTATACTACAAATCGGTCGTTTCATATAACGAAAAAGTCAATTTAACTGCCATTACGGACGAAACAGAGTTTTGCGTCAAGCATTTTCTGGACAGTATTGCGGCGGCAAAATTTCTGCCTGAAAACGCGAAACTAGTTGACGTCGGAAGCGGTGCGGGATTTCCCGCCGTGCCGCTTAAACTTATTCGGGGCGACCTCTCGGTTACTATGATCGACGCGCTCGGAAAACGCGTTACCTTCCTTAACTCGGTAACCGAAGAATTAGGCCTAAAGGATATAAGAGCAATTCATCTTCGCGCGGAAGACGCGGCAAAAGGCGAACTTAGAGAAAGCTTCGACGTAGTTACCGCAAGGGCGGTTTCGGAGCTTAGGACGCTTGCGGAGTACTGCTTACCGCTTGTGAAAATCGGCGGAAGGTTCGTTTCGTACAAAAGCGCAAACTCCGACGAAGAGATAAAAGCGGCCGAGAACGCAATCAAAATCCTCGGCGGAACGATAGAAAAAATCGACGATTTCTGGCTTCCGATTTCAGGCGAAAAAAGAAGACTGGTCATTATAAAAAAAATCGCGGCGACTCCGAAAAAGTATCCCCGCGGACAAGGAAAAGAGAAAAAGCAACCGCTTTGATACACTGAAGAAGACCCTATAAAAACCATACGGAGGGCTTTATGCTTAAGACGGCGATAGTGAATCAAAAAGGCGGAGTGGGGAAAACCACCGTTACCTTGGAGCTTGGCGCGCAGCTTGCAATAACAGGCAAAAAGGTGCTTTTGGCGGACTTGGATCCGCAGGCAAATCTTACCTCGGGACTTGGCGAAAAGTCAAATACGGGCGCAACCGTTTACGATCTTTTGACGAACAAAGCAAGTTTTTCGGAAACGGTAAAGGAAACGGCAACCGAAAATCTGTTTCTTCTTCCTGCGGAAAGAAAGCTTGCGGGACTCGAAACGGAACTGGTAAACTTTGACGAAAAGGAATTTTTGCTTCAAAAAGCGCTTGAGGCGACAAACGATTTCGACTATGCGTTTTTCGATTGTCCGCCGTCGCTGGGGCTGTTGTCCGTAAACGCGCTCGTTGCCGCAAACAAGGTTTTGGTTCCGGTCCTTTGCGAGTATTATTCGCTGGAAGGGCTTAAGGAACTGCTAAAAACCGTAAAACTGGTTAAAAAATACCTAAATCCCGATCTTTTGTTGGACGGACTGGTGTTTTCACGGTTCGACAACAGACTGGGACTTGACAAATACATATCGGATTCATTGCAAAATTCCTTCGGTTCGGCCGTATATAAAGCGAGAATCCCTAAAAACGTAACCGTTGCCGAAGCCGCAGGACGCGGAATGCCGGCATCTATAATATTCAAAAACTGCAAAGGTTCCGAGGCCTACAAACGTCTGGCCGAAGAATTTTCAGAAAAACAGGAGGCATACAAATGATTGCAAACAACAAAGGTTTAGGACGCGGGCTCGACGCCATTTTGTCGGATTTTAAGGAAGAAGATATCCTTAAAGAAGAACAACAAAAGAAAAACAGTTCGACTTTCGAAATCGACATTTCGCTTATCGACACCAACCCTAATCAGCCGAGAAAAAACTTTGACGATCTTCAACTCAGGGAGCTTGCCGAAAGCATCAAAAATTTCGGCGTTTTGCAACCTATTTTGCTCTTGAAACAACAAAACGGAAGATACGTCATCATCGCCGGCGAAAGAAGGTATCGCGCGGCAAGGCTTGCGGGCTTACAGTCCATGCCGGCAATAGTGAGAGAACTCACCAAGCAGCAGGTTATGGAAATAAGCCTCATCGAAAACCTTCAGCGTGAGGACCTTAACCCTATCGAAGCGGCGTACGGCCTGAAATCGCTTCTCGACGATTTCGGACTTTCGCAGGAACAGCTTTCCAAGCGCATCGGTATGAGCAGGCCGAACCTCACCAACACTCTGCGCCTTTTACAGCTTCAACCCGAAGTTATCGAAATGGTTCGCGCAAAAAGGTTATCTGCCGGCCACGCCAGGGCGCTTATACCTGTGACCGACCCTGAAATTCAAATTCAGATGGCCAAAAAAGCTTGCGACGAAAAGAAATCCGTCCGCGACGTCGAAATGGAAGTAAAGCTTTATTTCAACCGCAAAAACATTCAGAAAGGCCCGAGAGAAAAGGAAGTTCAGTCCCGCGAGCTTAAAGCTTTCGTCAGCGACCTGAAACGCGTTTTCGGCACCAGAGTAAAAATCAAAGGCTCCGACGAAAAGGGCAGAATCATGATTGACTACTTCACCCCTGACGATCTGCAAAGAATTTACGAAATGATCGACTTTCTTAAAGCAAACCTCGGCGCGAAATAACGAAATTAAACAATAAAAAAGACGGCAATCGCCGTCTTTTTTTGTCGTTATATTAAGTTTATCGTCGCATTTTAGCGGATAAAGTCCGTTTTTAGCCTTGAATACGAATAGGAAGAATAAGATAAAGGTATTCTTCTTCGGCGGTCGGAACGATGATGCCCGGGGCAGTGGAGTTGTTAAACTTCATTTTCACGAAGCTGTCGGAAACCGCTCTTAAGCTGTCGATGATATATTTGGCGTTGAAGCCGATGGTAAGATCTTTGCCGATTAAATTTATGGCAAGGTTTTCGTTGTTGCCGCTTTCTTCGGATTGAGCGTTGATGTTTAAAACGTTTTCTTTTATATCAAGCTTTACGATAGATTTTTTGTCGGCCTTAGTGATAAGACTGCAACGATCCAAGCTCTTTTCAAGGTTCTTCTTTTCAACGGTGATTTCGGTCGTGAAGGAAGAAGGGATAATTTTGTTGTAGTTGATAAATTCGCTGTCGATAAGGCGGGTAACCACTTTGGTGTTTTCGATTTCAACCATAAGGTGGTTCTTTTCGATGTTCACTTTCACGGTTTCGTCCACGTCGTCCAAAAGCTTGGAAATTTCGCCGAGGCTCCTTGCAGGAACGATAACTTTTTTGGCGTCGCCGGTGTATTCCACGACTTTTTTGGCAAGCGCCATTCTGTAGCCGTCGGAAGCAACGCCTGTGAGGAGATTGTCTTTTATTTCCAGACAGCAGCCTTTAAGCACCGGCCTTGTGTCTTCGGTTGCGGCGCAGAAGATGACTTTGTTGATAAGGTCCTTAAGTTCTTTTTGGCTGATACTGAAAGTGTAAAGCTCGTCAACGTTTCTGAACGGAGGATATTCGTCCGCCGCCATGCAGTTTACGCGGCCTTCGCCGTCGGGATAATTGATTTTCAAAAAATCCTCGTTGGTGGCGTCAAGCTCGATGGCTTCGTCTTTGACTTTGTTGATATAGTCGATGAAGAATTTGCCGTTAACAACCACTTCGCCGTCGATTTTCACCGACGCTTCGATTTTCTTTTCTATCGAAAGCTCGAGGTCGGTTGCGGTTACGGTGAGCGTTTCTCCCTCGGCTTTAAGTTTTATACCTTCAAGTATAGATAACGATTTTTTAATAGGCATCGCTTTTCCCACTTTGCTGACTGCATCCGCAAGTTCTATGCCGTCTACAAAAACTTTCATAATCGTCTCCTTAGTTTTTTTTATTTATAACTTTGATAATTATTATTGTAATAATGTGTGTTTATAAGTTGATAACCGAATTTTCACACAATATGTTGCGTTTCAATGATAACTTTTCGTTATATATTGTGGTTTCGGCTGTGTATAAAGCTGTAGATAAAATCAAAACGTTATCCCCAAAGCTTTGTCTTTTCCACAACGCTATCTTTTATACAGCATGTCTTGTATATCTTTGACCTGCATTTTTGTTTTTTTGTCGGTTTTGAGAGACTCGGAAACCTTATCTCTTGCGTTGATGATCGTGGTATGATCGCGCCCGCCGAAAAGCTCGCCTATCGCCTGAAGCGGCATGTTCAATATATCTCTTATAAGATATATTGCAATCATTCTCGGTTCGACGAATTCCTTATTCCTGCGCTTGCCGACGATGTCGTTGTAGGATATACCGAAATATTGACAAGTGGTGTTGATAATGTCGTTTTCGTCGATGCTGTCCTTTGAAAGCTTTATGCTGTCTTTAAGGGCTTCCTGCGCTGCCGCGATGGTTGTAACCGGACTTCCCGAAAGAGAACTGTAGAAAATAACTTTGTTCAAAAGCCCTTCCATTTCCCTCACGTTGTCCTCGACGTTTTTGGCGATAAAATAGGCCACTTCGTCCGAAAGGTTGAAGGTTTGTCCGGAAGCCTTACGCTTTAAAATAGCAATCCTCGTTTCAAGATCGGGTTTGTCGATTTTTTCCTGCAAGCCGAGCTGAAAACGGGTGCGCAGACGCTCCTCAAGCTGTGAAATTTCCTTTGGCGGCCTGTCCGACGACAAAATGATTTGTTTGTCGTTTTGATAGAGGTCGTTAAACATGTGGAACACGGCTTCCTGGGAAGCAGGGGAGTTTGAAAGCGACTGTATGTCGTCAATCATAATAACGTCAACCTGACGATATTTTTCCCTGAATTCCTGAGTGGTGCGCTTGTTTATGGCGTCGATATAATCGTTTCTGAATTTATCGGCGGTGATATACATAATCCGAAGATTCTGGTTTGTGTCCTTTATGTAGTTGCCGATTGCGTGCATAAGGTGGGTTTTACCAAGGCCTACGCCGCCGTACAAAAACAACGGATTGAATTTACTTCCCGGATCGTCCGCAACCGCTTTCGCCGCGGCAAATGCAAGCTGATTCGAATTGCCCACCACGAAGCTGTCGAAGGTGTATTTTTTATTAAAGGAGAAGCCGTTGTCTTTTATAACCGGTTTGCTGTCCTCAACAACCCATTCCTCGTTCACGATGAATTCCTGCTTTTTGAGGTATTCTTCCTTCTGACCTTCGAGAATGATTTCCACGTCCTCGATGGCCGGATTGACTTCTTTCACAGCGGCGGTTATCTGCGGAAGATAATTCTTCATAATGGTGTTTTTGCTGGAAGGAGAGTTCGTCAAAAGAACCAGTTTGTTTTTCAAAAAGCAAACGGGTTTCAGTTTGGCGATCCACACTTCAAAGCTTATTGCCTGAACTCTGCCGGATAAAATTGTGAGAGAATCTCTCCATAAATCGTCTTTGTTTATCATAATAACTTAATTATAATATATTTTCGTAAAAAAAACAAACATATCAAAACAAAATTGTGGATAACTTTCAGCTAAAATTGATTTTTTAAGATAAATATGTTATACTTTTGAATATATAGGAGAAAAAATGTATCTTAAAAGTTTGCAACTGAAAAATTTCCGCAATTATAAATCCGCGTCGGTTTCTTTCGACAGCGGCCTAAACGTGTTGAAAGGCGAAAACGCGTCGGGTAAAACCAATCTCGTGGAGGCGGTTTATCTTTTAGGCCTCGGGAAATCCCCGAGAACCGCAAACGAAAAAGAACTTATTAAAATCGGCGAGGAGCACGCATACGTCAAAGCCGTCGTTCAAAAAAAATACCGCAGTCACACTATCGAGGTTTTTATCGACAAAAGCGGCAAAAAAATCAAAATCGACGGCATACCCGCTCTCCGCGCGGCAGAACTTATCGGCGTTTTAAGCGTAGTTTATTTCAGCCCCGACGAGCTTAAATTTATAAAAGAAGGCCCCGCCGAAAGAAGAAAATTTTTAGATATAGCTCTTTCCCAACAGAGCGCAAATTATTTCAGAACCCTTCAGAAATACAACAGAATCCTTAAACAGCGGAACAAACTTCTAAAAACCGACGGCCAGAACCCGCATATAGGCGAAATGCTTTCCGTGTGGGACGGTCAGCTTGCCGCAGAAAACGCGAATCTTGTTCTAATGAGAAGAAACTTTCTTACAGATCTCGGAAGGTCGGTTGCGGCCATTCACGACGCGCTTACGGACGGCAAAGAAGTTTTGACGCTCTCTTACGAAAGCGACGCCGAGGGCGATACGGTCGAGGAGCTTACCGCCGCGCAGCTTGCCGTTTACGAAAAGAACCGCGACAAGGACGTGCAGTATCAATTCACCGTTTCCGGCGCGCACCGCGACGACTTCAAAATCGGCCTCAACGGCAACGACGCCAGAAAAATCGCAAGCCAGGGGCAGCAGCGAACGGCGGCGCTTTCCATACTTATCGGCGAGCTTGAAATGTTCAAAAACGAAACGGGCGAAATGCCTGTTCTGGTGCTTGACGACGTGCTTTCGGAACTTGACGAAAATCGCAGAAAACAGCTTTTATCCGCGACTTTCGCCACACAAACTCTGCTTACGTGCACCGAGTTTAACGAAGAAGTGCCGGAAAAACAACCTAAAATTTTCACCGTAAGTCAGGGAACAATAAAATAAAAAGCGGCGATATCGCCGCTTTTTTATATTGCTTTTATATTAAGTCGTCTGGCTCCAAAATGTCAACGTCGTCGCTATTTTGTAAGTCATAACTTAGTCCGATAATTTATTCAAAAAGATAGGTTCTCGCTTCGTAAGGCTTGAGCGCGATTTTGCCTCCTTCCGCGTCGGTTTGGCCGTAGGAGGACACCAAAAGTTTGCCTTTTTCGAGGTCAAAGCCCTTCGGAGCCTTGAATGCGCAAGGTTTTGCGGACATATTCGTTACGACGAGAAGACGTTTGCCGTCCAGATTCCTTTCGTAAACGTAAAGCTTTTTGCTGGATTTATAATGCAGCTTGTAGTCGCCGTAAATGACGATCGGGTTTTCCTTACGGATTTTGAGGAGCTGTCTGTAGAAATTGAGAAGGCTGTCCGGATCGGTTTGCTGGCTTTCGACGTTGACGTCGGTGTAGTTAGGGTTGATTTTAAACCAAGCTTTTTCGCCGTCGGTGAAGCCTGCGTTTTTGCCTGCGGACCATTGAACCGGAGTTCTCGCGTTGTCGCGGCTGCTGTACATACATCTCTTCATCACGAAATCGTGGCTGAAGCCGAATTTTCTGAACAGCTTATACATGGTGATGGTGCTGACGTCGACGTAATCCTCGAGGTTAGGCAGATGGATGCTGGTCATGCCGATTTCCTGCCCCTGATAGATAAACGGCGTGCCGCCCAAAAACAGGAACATATTTGCTATGGCTTTGCCGCTTTCCGAGCGCATTTTTTCGCTGCCGTAACGGCTTATGACGCGCGGTTGATCGTGGTTTTCCATATAGTTGGCGTTCCAGGCCTTGCCGTAAAGCTTGGTTTGCCAGGAGGAGAGTGCCTTTTTGAGCTTTCTGAGGTGGAAGCCGGTGTAAACCCAGCTGTACAAAAAGCAGTCCGCTTCCATGTGCTGGAAGTTGAACATCATGTTAAGCTCCTGATTCGGACCTTCGGTGATATATTTAAGCGCGGTTTTCGGCGTCATCATAGGCGCTTCGCCGACGGTCATTGCGTCGTAGTTGCCCCAGCCTTCTTTTTTGAACTGGGTGAGATATTCGTGAATATGAGGGCCGTTCATATATCTGGTGAGGCCCCTCGCGCACGGCATGAATATCGAGCCGTCAGGCAGACCTTCTTTTTTGCTTATGAAGGTGATAACGTCTTCTCTGAAGCCGTCAACGCCCATGTCGAGCCAGAATTTCTGAATGTCCACAACCTCCTGCCTAACCTTAGGATTGTCCATGTTGAGATCGGGTTGGCCTTTTGCGAAAAGGTGCAGATAATATTCGCCTCTTTCCGGAACGTATTCCCATGCAGGTCCCGGGAAGGTGGCCGTCCAGTTGTTTGGCGGGCGTTTGCCGTTTTTGCCGCGGCCTTTGCGCCAGATATAATAATCCTTATACGGGTTGTCGTCGCCGCCCTTGCAGCTTTCCTTGAACCAGTAATGCTCGGAAGAGGTGTGGTTCACCACAAGGTCCATTATGACCTTGAGGCCTCTTTCCTTGCAGCCGGCCAGAACCGCCTTGAAGTCGTCCAGGGTGCCGTATTCCGGCGCGATGTTTCTGTAGTCGGCGATGTCGTAGCCGTAGTCCTCCTGCGGAGAAACGTAAAGCGGGCTGAACCAGATGGCGTCCACGCCAAGACTTTTTATGTAATCGAGTTTATCCAAAACGCCCTTAAGGTCGCCGATGCCGTCGCCGTTGCCGTCTTTGAAGCTTCTCGGCCAGATTTGATAAACGCTCATTTCTTTGTACCAATGTTTGTTGATGTCCATATTTTCCTCCCGAAATCGGTTGTTTTTATTATTATAACATATTATATTTGTCGTAGTAAACACATATTTTTTGCAAAAACCAAATTTTTTTCAAAAAACGATTGACAATATTTAAGATAGTTGTTACGATATATATAACCTGTTTATATACCTAATCGGCATTAAACACCAACGGGAGGTTCGTATGGGAAAGAGAATGAAATCGGAACTTTGGGACAACATGCAGCGCTTTATGGCGATGTACAACGACCACATGGTTCACTATTACAATAAAACGGACGGCGAGTTCGATATCGACGTTTTGAAGCTTGCTATTGAAAAGGCCATCGATCTTGCTCCGATATTGAAGAGCAAATTCGTGGTGAGGTTCACCAAACCCGTGTGGGAAGAAATCGACGGATTTACCGTGGACGATATATTCGAATTCGAAGAGGGCGACGACAGCTGGGAAAACGTCGAAAAGTTTTTGGTTCAGGTCATAGACGAAGAGGCGGGCCCGCAGGTTCGTTTCAAGCTTTTCAGAAAAGACGGCAAGGACACCTTCTGCATGGTCATCAACCACATGACCTTTGACGGGCAGGCCATCAAGGAATGGCTGGGGATTCTGGCCAAATATTACACCAAACTTCTTAAAGACAGCGATTTCGTCATCACCGACTACGTAAACGGCGACAGAAGCTTCGGACAGCTGTTCAAGCATTTCACTTTCGCCGAAAAGCTCAAGGCGAACACCCGCTTTGCTCACGGCAAGATGCCTGACGAAATGATCGGCTTCCCGTATAGCAAAAAGAATCGTTACGCTCTCGAGCCGCACATTATGCGCCACAAGCTTTCGGCAGAGGACTTCGAAAAAATCAAAGAAGTCGGAAAACGCAACCACATGACGCTTAACGACATCATTTTGGCCGTGTATTCGCGCTCTTTGGCCGATCTTATCCCTTTGGATCAGGTGCCTCTCGACGTTGATTGCATACTGGACCTTCGAAGATATCTGCCTGACGGACGCACCGAAGGCCTGACGAACTTCGTAACCAAAATCATTTGTCCGGTTGATAACTACAAAAACGAAAGCATTTTCAGCACTATAGCGCAGGTCAACCAGAATATGGCCGCCGCAAAAGGCGACTATCCGGGCCTCGGCGGTTTGCCGCAGCTCAGATTCGGCTACTGGATTCTTCCGCACCCGATTGCCAAAAAAGTGGTTGCCGCAGCGTTCAACAATCCGCTGGTGGCAATTTCCAACATCGGCATAATGGACGCGAAAACCCTGAAATTCGGCGACCTTACGACGGAAGACACATTCATCACCGGTTCCATAAAGAAAGCGCCGTACATTCAGCTGGCGCTCACCACCTACAATAACGAGATAACCTTCACTGTGGCCCTGTACGCCAACGAAGAAGATCTTTTAACCGTCAAAAAATTCTTTGACAACATGGACAAATATTTCTCCATCATCAAAAACAGCTAATTTCAATCCACCCAAAAGAAAGTCCTCGGTTCTAACCGAGGGCTTTCTATATAAATGAAAAACGCACTTAAAAAGTGCGTTTTTGCATTGTTAAGCTTGATTTATTATTCTTCAGGGAATTCCTGCACCGTTTCGGAAGCGATGGCTTCGTCTGCCGCTGTCGCGGTTTGCTCGAGGTTTTCCGTTTCTTCCGGTTCGTCGTCCTCGTGAGGAGTGGTTACGATGGAAACGATTTCGCCCGCGCCCTTGATTCTCATAACTCTGACGCCCTGCGTGTCGCGGCCGATGCAGCTGATTTCTTCTGCGTGCACGCGAACTATCGTTCCGCTGTCGGTGATCATCATTATGTCGTGCGCCGGATCGATCATCTTGAGGCCCACCAGCTTGCCCGTCTTTTCATTGAACACGCCTGCTTTTATGCCTTTGCCCGCGCGTCCCTGGCATCTGTATTCGTCAGGGGAGGTACGTTTGCCGTAGCCGCCGGCGGACACCGTCAGAACTTCCATTCCGTCCTGAACGAGGGCCATATCCACAACGTAGTCGCCGTCGTTAAGTTTTATGGATTTGACGCCCTGCGCGTCGCGTCCCATGGCTCTTACGTCTTTTTCGGCAAACCTTATGCACTTGCCGTCGCGGGAAGCCATGATAAGTTCGTCGTCGCCCTTGGTGATGATTGCCGCGATAAGCTCGTCGTCGTCCAGAAGTTTGATGGCCTTTTTGCCTGTGCGGCGAATGTTGACGAATTCGGTGAGGCTGGTCTTTTTGATAAGTCCGTTTCTGGTGGCCAGCATCAGGAAGCAGTCGTCATTCACGTCGTCTTTGACGACCGGGAGCAGAGTGGTTACCTTTTCTCCTTGCTCGAGCTGCAACAGGTTGACGACGGCTCTGCCTCTGCCCATACGCGCGGCTTCAGGCACTTCGTAGCCTTTCAGGCGGTAAACCTTGCCCATATTCGTGAAGAACATAAGATCGTCGTGCGTGGACGTGGTGAACATGGTTTCCACGAAGTCGTCTTCTTTGGTCTTGTGCGCGGTAACGCCCATGCCGCCTCTGTGCTGACTCTGATATTCCGCAACCGGCATACGTTTTATGTAGCCGCCGTGGGTGAGAGTTACGACGATGTCTTCTTTTTCGATGAGATCTTCGATGTTGATTTCGCTGTAGTCGTAGCTGATTTCCGACAAACGCGGCGTGTTGTAGCGCGCTTTTATATCCAGCATTTCGGTTTTGATGATTTCGTTCACGCGGCCGATATTTGCCAGAATGTCCTGATAATCTGCTATTTCGCGCTCTTTATCCTCAAGTTCTGCGTTTATCTTGTCAACTTCCAGCGCGGTGAGGCGATAGACTCTCATTTCCAGAATGGCGTTTGCCTGCGCGTCGCTGAGGAGGAAGCGTTCGATAAGTTTTGCCTGCGCGTCCACTCTGTCGGAAGCGGTTTTGATAATCTGGATAACTTCGTCGATGTTGGCTTCGGCGATGGCCAAGCCCTTTAAGATGTGCTCTCTTTCCTGAGCGCGTTCGAGGTCGAAACGAGTGCGCCTCGTAACGACGTCCTCTTGGTGCTTGATGTAGGCGGCCAGAATTTCTTTGAGGTTCAGAATTCTAGGCGTGCCGTCCACGAGGGCGAGCATGATCATGGAATAATTGATCTGAAGCTGCGTTTGCTTGTAAAGATTGTTCAAAACGACTTGCGCGTTGGCGTCCTTTTTGACGTCGATAACGATACGCATGCCGTGACGGTCGGATTCTTCCTTGATGTCGCTGATGCCTTCGAGGCGTTTATCCTTCACCTGATCGGCGATGTTTTCGATAAGGCGAGCCTTGTTCACCTGATACGGAATTTCCGTGAAAACGAGGCTTTCGCGGCCGTTTTCTTTTTCTTCGATGTCGCACTTGGCTCTGATGACGCAACCGCCTCTGCCGGTCTTATATGCCTGTCTGATGGCGGCTCTGCCCAAAATGGTGGCGCCCGTCGGGAAGTCGGGGCCCGGAACGAATTCCATAAGGTCCTCAACCTCGAGGTCCGGATTGTCGATAAGAGCAACCGTGGCGTCGATAACTTCGCCGAGGTTGTGAGGCGGGATGCTGGTCGCCATACCGACAGCTATGCCGTCGGAGCCGTTTACGAGCAGGTTAGGGTATCTTGCGGGAAGAACGGTAGGCTGTTCGCGGGTGTCGTCGAAGTTAGGGCAGAAATCGACGGTTTTTTTGTCGATGTCCCTTATCATTTCGTTGGCGATTTTGGAGAGTCTTGCTTCGGTGTAACGATAAGCCGCCGCCGGATCGCCGTCGACGCTGCCGAAGTTGCCGTGGCCGTCGATGAGCGGACAACGAATGGAGAAGTCCTGCGCCAGTCTTACGAGTGCGTCGTAAACCGAGCTGTCGCCATGAGGGTGATATTTGCCCAAAACGTCGCCTACGATGAGCGCGCACTTTCTGTACGGCTTGTCGGAGGTGAGGTTGAGCTCGTTCATGCTGTAAAGGATACGGCGATGAACCGGTTTTAAGCCGTCTCTTACGTCAGGAATGGCGCGCGAAACGTTGACCGCCATGGCGTAGGCGATAAAGCTCTTTTTGATTTCGGATTCAACTTCAACTTTGACGATTTTCGATTGAGCAAGATGCTCCACGAAATCTCTGTGTATAATTTCTTTTGCCATATCGTCCCTCCGTTAAATGTCGAGGTCGGCAACCAGCGTTGCGTTATCCTCGATAAACTTGCGCCTGAGTTCCGGCTGTTCGCCCATAAGCAGGCTGAAAGTCTGATCCGCCGAAACGGCGTCTTCCATGGTAACCTTCAGAAGAATACGCGTCTGCGGATTCATGGTGGTTTCCCAAAGCTGTTCCGCGTCCATTTCGCCAAGACCTTTGTAGCGCTGAACTTCGGTGCCTTTGCCGCCCATTTCGGCAAGCGTCTGGCGCAGTTCGTCGTCGCTGTAGCAGTATTTTATCGTCTTTTGGCGCTGAACCTTGTAGAGAGGCGGTTGAGCGATGTAAACGTGTCCGTTTTCGATAAGCGGACGCATAAAACGGAAGAAGAAGGTCAGAAGCAGAATTCTGATGTGGCTGCCGTCCACGTCGGCATCGGTCATGCAGATGATGCGGTTGTAGCGGAGCTTTTCTTCGTTGTAGTCTTGATTTATGCCGCAGCCGAAAGCGGTGATCATGGATTTGATTTCTTCGTTTTCCAGAACTCTGTGCAGCCTTGCTTTTTCGACGTTCAGGATTTTGCCCCTCAGCGGCAGAATGGCCTGGAATCTGCGATCCCTGCCGGTTTTTGCGGTGCCGCCTGCGGAGTCGCCCTCAACCATATAAATTTCGCAAAGCGACGGATCCTTGTCGGTGCAGTCGGCAAGCTTGCCCGGAAGAGTTGTGCTTTCCAGGGCGGATTTGCGCCTTGCAAGGTCTCTGGCGCTTCTTGCGGCCTCGCGTGCCTTGGCGGCGAGAACGCTCTTCATAATCAAATCCTTGGCTTCCTTCGGGTGTTCCTCTAGATAGCTTCCGAGGTGCTCGGTTACGGCTTTGGAAACGACGCTTCTCATTTCGCTGTTTCCGAGTTTGGTTTTGGTCTGTCCTTCGAATTGAGGGTTGGTCAGTTTGACCGACAGAACGGCAGTGAGGCCTTCTCTGACGTCTTCGCTGGAAAGTTTTTCGTCGCCCTTGATGATGTTGGCCTTTTTTGCGTAGTCGTTGATGATTTTGGTAAGGCTTGCCTTGAAGCCCTCCAGGTGCGTGCCGCCTTCAACGGTGTTGATGTTGTTTGCAAAAGCGTAAACGGTGTCTGTGTAGCTGTCGTTATATTGAAGCGCCAGCTCGATTTCGCCGTTTTCGTAGGTGTCGTCGATATAGATAACCTCAGGGAACACGGTTTCCTTGCCCTGATTTAAGGTGTTGACGAATTGAACGATGCCGCCTTCGTAGTGGAATTTTTCACGTCTCGGTTCGTCCGGGCGCAGATCGTTGAATTCGATGGTGATGCCGCGGTTGAGATACGCCAGTTCCCTTATCCTGACTTTTAAGGTGTCGTAGTTGAAGTCGAGGGTTTCGAAAATTTCGTCGTCGGGGTAGAAGGTGATGGTGGTGCCGGTTCTGCCGTCGGACGGGCCGATTTCCTTAAGCGGAGCTTGCGCCACGCCGCGATTAAAAACCTGCTTGAAAACCTTGCCGTTCTGATAGACGGTCGCTTCCAGCCATTCGCTGAGCGCGTTCACGCAGGAAACGCCGACGCCGTGCAGACCGCCGGAAATTTTGTAGCCGCCGCCGCCGAATTTGCCGCCGGCGTGAAGCTTGGTCAAAACGACTTCGACAGCCGATTTGCCTTCTTTTTCGATGATGCCGGTAGGAATACCGCGGCCGTTGTCCTCAACCATGCAGCTTCCGTCGTGCTGAAGGGTGATGCGGATATAGTCGCAATATCCGGCCGAAGCCTCGTCGATGGCGTTGTCCACCACTTCGTAGACAAGGTGGTGCAAACCTCTTTCGTCGGTGCTGCCGATGTACATGCCCGGGCGCTTTCTGACAGGTTCCAGACCTTCCAGAACCTGAATGGCGCTTTCGTCATAGTTGGATTCTACTCTTTCTACCATATTTCCTCCGATATTTTTGCTCTTAAATTTATTCTAAAATTCCACCGAGGAGTTTTCCTCGAAAAGTTTTTGATAGTGTTTTGCGGTTTTGCCGCAGTACGCAACGCTCACGTCGTCGCCGTCGGAGAAAACGATGACCGATCTCGGGCCTTCTTCGACGTTTCCCAAAAACCTGATTTTCTTTTTTGCGGCAAATTCCGTGTTTTTGAGGCCGAAGCCTTTGTCTGTAAAAATCACGAGAACGTCGTCGTCCGAGATGGCGTTTTTCAATCGCAAAATTCTCCTTATATAATATAATATTATATCATACATAACATATAATATAAAAGCGATTTTCGTCGGATTTTCCTTAAAAATTAAAAATTTTTATCGATTTACCCCAAAATCGGCCCCAGACGGCCCGTTTTTTCTTTTTCGTGGAGGGTAAAGCCGAACGAAAGACGGGCTACAAAACAAAAAGCGCGCCCTTGGGGCGCGCCGTAGTTTTGCCGTGCGGCGGCGATTATTTGATTTCGATGTGATCTCCGTCAATCACGACGCCGTTTTCGTCGGTAATTTTGGTAATCTTGATTTTTCTGTTCGCCCTGACGGCCTTTTTGATTTGGTCGACGGCGATGTAGAAAACCGGTATGGACAGGAATATCAACCAGCCCGGGTGCCATGCGTCGAGGAAGAAGCCTAAGCACAGGAATCCGACGACGACGAGAATAGGGAAGGTGCCTGTCAAGTCGCTTAAATTGTTTGCAGTCAGGGTAGGGATGAGCAGGAACAGCAGCCACGCCGGATGCCATGCGTCCATCAAAAAGCCCAGAAGCAGGTAAGCCGCCACGATAAGCAGCACGGACGTTGCGTTCACGATTGCCCAGACCGGGTGATTGCGTTTTTTGACGAAAAACTCTTTCGGCGAAAAATCGCGCGATTCTTCCTTGCCGCTTTTGTTTTCTTTGGCGTGAATTCCGCTAAACCCCACGTGCAATTCGTCGCCTTCATCCTTAACGTGTATGCCGTCGAGGCCGATGTGGACGACGGTGCCGTCCTTATCTTTTATATGTATTCCGTGTTTGGTGCGATATTTCCGATCGAATTCTTCCGCGGACATATCGTCGTCGGTTTTTTCGGAGTCGTCTTTGGTTTCTTCTGCGTCTGAGCTATTTTCCGCGGTTTCCGCGGCGGCCTCTTTGCCTGCGGCGGCGGAAGGTTTATAATTCAAAAGTTCGTCCAAAGACACGCCGTAAAGCTTTGCCAGCGCGATAAGGTTGTCGGTGTCGGGCGAAGCTTCCACGCGTTCCCATTTGGACACTGCCTGTCTGCTTACTCCCAGTTTGTCTGCAAGGTCTTCCTGAGAATAACCGTGTTGTTTTCTGAGTTCAACAAGTCTGTTTGCGATTTCTAAGTTCATTTTTAGTCTCCTCGTGTTTTTCTTGAGGCAATTATACGCCGACGTTCTCGGTTGCGGCCACCTATTTTAGTTTTCAATACGGCCGAATTTCGGCAACTTTTGGTTGCGGAAGCCGAAAATACGTGTTTTTACCTCAAAAACGGGGCTATTTCAAAATTATTCTTCCGTCCTCCGGAAATTGAATTTTCGCTTTGAAAAAACCTTCGAAAAGCTTCACCGCCGCCTCTAAATCCGAAGCGGCGACGGTTTCAACCGCGCTGTGCATGGCAAGCTGCGCAATGCCGACGTCCACGCTTTTTACGGAAACCTGGGTGGAGGAGATGGCGCCGAGCGTAGAGCCGCACCTTAAGTCCGAACGCATAAAGAAGTCCTGCGTTTTAACTCCTGCTTTTTCGGCGATTTGCTTGATAACGGCGGAGGAAACCGCGTCGGTGGTGTAGTTTTGGTTTGCGTGATGCTTCACAACGACGCCTTCGCCGAGAATTACGCTGTTTGTCGGATCGGATTTTTCGGGATGATTCGGGTGTACAGCGTGCGCGTTGTCGGCAGAAACCATAAACGACGACGCCAGGGCCGTGTCAAAGTCCATGCCCAAAGAGCAGGCGATTCTTTTAAGCGTGCTTTTCAAAAAAGTTCCGCCCGCGCCTTGCTTGGTGGAAGAGCCGACTTCTTCGTTGTCGGCCAGAAAGCATACCGAAAGTCCGTCCGCGGGCGCGTTTATGACGGCTTCCGCCGCGGCAAACGCCGAAGCGAGGTCGTCAAGACGCGGAGAAACCAAAAATTCGCCTTTTTCTCCGGCCAAAAACGGTTTTTCGTCAGAAACCATGAAGAGGTCTTCGTCCAGCCAGCTTTCTTTAATAACGCTTTCGCCCGCCCCGAGGCCGACGACAGGCATAAGGTCGATTTGTTGATTTACCGCAAAAGAGGTGTTTGCCTCGCGGTTAAAGTGAATTGCCACCGACGGCACGACAAAGCTACGTTCCGACTTAAAAAGCTTCACCCTAAGCTCGTCGCCGTTCTTTTCGACGTAGCGTCCGGCAAGCTTAAGCGGCCTGTCGAACCAGGTGTACCAAAGGCCTCCGCCGTAAGTTTCGACGTTCAGTTTTCTGACGCCGCCGGTCGTTATTTCGGGATTCTTTTTCACCTTCAAACACGGGCTGTCGGTGTGTGCGGCGACGATATTAAAGCCGCAGGCGCTGCCCGTCGTGAAGGCGATGACGGCCGAGCCGTTTCGCACCGCAAAATACTTTTTGTTTCTCTCTAAGTTCCACGTTTCCGATTCTTTCAATTCGACAAAATCGGCGCTTAAAAACTTGTTTTTGATTGTTTCAACCGCATGATACGGTGTTACGGAACGTTCTACGTCCGCCATAAATCTTTCAAGATAACTCATTTTTCACCTACATTTTTTCAGGCGCGGCAATGCCCAAAAGGGCAAGTCCGCTTTCCAAAACGTTTTTGACTGCCGTGGTCAGAAGCACGCGCGCGTTTCTGATTTTCGGTTCTGCGTCCGCAATGCGGTTAGCAAGATAAAATCTGTTGTAGCTTTGCGCCAGCGAAACGAGGTGTCTGGCCACGAAGCACGGCTCGTATTTTTCCGCCGCGGCTTTTACGGCTTCAGGGAAGGAAGCGATAAGCTTCACCACTTCCGAGCTTTCCTCGTCGGATATGCCCGAATAATCCACTTCGCCGCCGTCGTACGCGCCCGCTTTTTTCAGAACGCTGTTGCACCTTGCGTGAGTGTATTGAACGTAAGGGCCGGTTTCGCCGTCGAAGTTCAGGACTCTGTCGTAGCTGAAAACGATGTCCTTGATTCTGCCGTTATAAAGCACGCTGAAAAGCACCGCGCCTATGCCGACTTGTTCGGCAACCTCTTCCTTGTTTTCGAGATCCGGCGATTTTTCGGTGATGATTTGCAGGGCCTTTTCCACGGATTTATTTAATACGTCTTCAAGCAAAATATAGTTGCCGGCCCTGGTTTTTATGGCGCCGTCAGGCAGGCTCACCATGCCGAAATTGACGTGCACGAGGTCCTTTGCCCAGCTTTCGCCTGCAAGTTCCACCACTTTGAACCACTGCTTAAAGTGCAGATTTTGCTGATACGCAACGACGTATAAGCATTTGTAAAAATCGAAGGTGGCCTTTCTGTAGTAAGCGGCGGCAAGGTCTCGGGTGGCGTAGAGCGTCGCGCCGTCGGAGCGCACGAGAAGGCACGGCGGCATGTTGTATGCGGAAAGATCAACCACTTTTGCCCCGTTCGATTCGACGAGCAGACCTTTTTTCTCCAGAAGATCCAAAACGGGCTGCATTTTGTCGTTGTAGAAGCTTTCGCCGGTGTAGTAGTCGAATTTGATGCCGAGGCGGTCGTAGATTTTGACCACTTCTTTGAGGGTGATTTCCTTAAACCAGTTGAACAGCCTCGTTGCTTCCGGATCGAAATCCTCGATTTTTTTGAACCAGGCGCGCGCTTCGTCGTCCATTTCGGGTTTTTCTTCGGCTTCCTTGTGGTAACGGACGTAGATTTCCACCAAAGCGGTTACGCCGCGTTTTTCGATGTCTTCGTCGTTGCCCCAAAGCTTGTAGGCCACGATAAGCTTGCCGAACTGCGTGCCCCAGTCGCCGAGGTGATTGATGCCGATGGCGTTGTAGCCCAGTTTTTTGTATATGCGGTAAAGCGCCGCGCCGATTGCGGTTGAAGAAAGATGACCGATATGCAGCGGTTTTGCCACGTTGACGCTGGAATAGTCGATGCAGACGTTTTTGCCTTCGCCCACGTTCTGATCGCCGTACGCTTTGCCTTCCGCCACGGCCTTTTCGATTATGCGCTTGTTGTAGGCCTTTTTGTCCAGAGTGAAATTGAGATATCCCGCCACGGCTTCCGCTTTTTCAAAGCAGTCGGGCAGGGTAACAGACGCAGCCAGTTCTTCCGCGATGGCAATCGGAGATTTTCCGAGAGCCTTCGAAAATCTGAAGCAAGGCAGGCAAAAATCGCCCATCTTGCTGTCTTTAGGCGGGGTAATGAGAGCGGCGATTTCTGCAGAGGAAATGCCTTCGATTTCTATCAAATTTGCAATAATACTTTTGTAGTCCATGTTTCACCTCGTTAAGATAGACCTATTTTAGCATAAAACGGCCGACTTAGCAAGGGCTTTTTCTTTCTTTCTCACGACGTGAGAAAAAAACAGTCGTTACAAAACGATAAAGCTGACCACCGAAAGAACGGCCGTGTACGCCGCAAACGGCCAAAAATTATGCTTTTTGACGGTGTTTATCATAAAAGTCAGGGCCGCAAGCCCCGACAAAAAGGCGGCGACGGTCCCCGCCGCGACAGGCGCGATTTGGATAGCGGCGCCGGAGGATAAAGCCTCGTAAAATTCCAGCATTCCGCTGCCTAAAATGACGGGCACGGAAAGCAGAAACGAAAAGTCCGCGGCTTCCGTTTTTTCCATGCCGAAAAGTCTGGCGGCGGTTATCGTGCTGCCGCTTCTGGATATTCCCGGGAAAACCGCCAAACCTTGCGCAACGCCTGTTAAAAACGCGTTTTTGGCGGTTAAACCCGTGATTTTGTCGTTTCGCACAAGTTCGCCTGCCGCCAAAACGACGGCCGTTATCATAAAACCGAGAGGCAGATATTTGCCGATCAAAAGCTCCGGAAGCAGCTTCTTGAACACGAGGCCGAGCGCCGCCGTCGGCACCGACGCCAGAACGTAAAGCCACAGTTTATCATTTCTCGGAGCCTTAATTATTTCGAATATCTTTTTCCGATAAACCACGAAAACCGCCCCCAGCGTCCCGAGGTGCAGCGTTACGTTAAAAAACAAGCTCGCTTCCCCGAGTCCCAGCTTTTCCGCCAGCACCAGATGCCCCGACGACGACACCGGCAAAAACTCCGTCAAGCCTTGCAATATCCCCAAAAAAATACTCTTTATTATTTCCGCCATACTTTCCTTTTTTGTTTACAAAAACGAATTGTTATTATATAATTATTATGATTTATGCGGGCGGGATATACCCCCGGCGCTTTTGGAGGCAATATGAAATTAGGCGTAGTAGGTTTGCCGAACGTAGGCAAAAGCACACTTTTCAACGCAATAACAAATGCGGGAGCAATGAGCGCGAACTATCCGTTCTGCACCATCGAGCCGAACGTCGGCGTGGTGGCGGTGCCGGACGAAAGGCTTGCAAAGCTTGCCGCGCTTTACGACAGCAAAAAAATAACCCCGACCACCTTGGAGTTCGTGGACATAGCGGGCCTCGTGAAGGGCGCAAGCCGCGGCGAAGGCCTCGGAAACAAATTTTTGTCGCACATAAGGGAAGTGGACGCAATCGTTCACGTCGTCAGATGTTTCGACGATGAAAACATCACTCACGTTGACGGCTCCGTGGATCCCGTGAGGGACATCGAAACCATAAATCTGGAGCTTATTTTCTCCGATATGGAAGCTTTGGAACGCCGCATCGCAAAAGCCAAAAACATGGCGAAGGGCGGGGATAAAAAACTGTTGGAAGAAGCGGAATTTATGGAAAAATTGTACGCGCATCTGGAAAGCGGCAAGCCTGTAAGAACCTTCTCCATGACGCCGGAACAAAAAGCGGAAGTGGACGGATACTTCCTTCTTACGGCCAAAAAAGTCATTTACGCCGCCAACATCGGCGAGGACGACGTCGGAGCAGAGGATAACGCCTACGTCAAAGCCGTCAAGGAATTTGCAAAGGAAGAAGGCAGCGAAGTTATCGTCGTCTGCGCAAAACTCGAGGAAGAACTTGCTTCGCTGGATCCTGCGGAGAAAGCCGCGTTTCTTTCCGACCTCGGAGTTGAGGAAAGCGGCCTCGACAAGCTGGTTGCCGCAAGCTACGAGCTTTTGGGGCTTATAAGCTACCTCACCGCCGGCGAAAAAGAAACCCGCGCTTGGACCATCGAACGCGGCACGAAAGCGCCGCAAGCGGCAGGCAAAATCCACAGCGATTTCGAAAAAGGTTTCATCAGGGCAGAAATAGTCGACTACAAAACTCTTTTGGAATACGGCAGCTTCAACGCCGCAAAAGCCGCAGGCAAAGTCAGAAGCGAAGGCAAAGACTACGTCATGCAGGACGACGACGTGGTGCTGTTCCGCTTCAACGTGTAAAACGTAAATATAAAAAAAGCTCGCTTATGGCGAGCTTTTTCGTAATTTTTAATTTTCCTGTTTCGTATCCGTATCCGAGGAAATTTCCTTTGGTTTTTTCAGACGCACGCCTTCCGTCAGAACCACGGCGGCGGCCATAAAAACGGTGCCTGCGGCAATCCACCAGCTGAAAGATATCATCCCGAACGCCAAACTGAATATGCTTCCGAAAATACCTTCTGCCGACAACATTACGCTTGCGTAAGCAGGGCTTACGCTGTTTTGCGCGAACGTTTGAACGATGTAGGCAAACACCGTGCCCAAAACGACGATTTCCGCCATCCAGCCCCAACCTGCGGCGGAAACGCCCGACAAGGTGAAATCGGAAGGAGAAAAGATAAGGCCGACGATTGCAAAACCGACCGTTGCAAACGCCATCTGCAAAAACGTCAGCGCGCCTTTTTCCACTTTTTTGGAGGTGAAGTCCAACACGACGTAGTGCAAGCCGAAGCAAGCCGCGCTTGCAAGCGCAAGCAGATCGCCCTTTGAAAAATGTCCGAATTCGCCGTTGAGGTTTATGCACAGGGCGGACAGAAACGCCAAAATCGCGGCGATAAACACGTTAAGGCTCGGTTTTTTGCGTTTTATGATCCAGCAGAAGAACGGAACCATCACCACGCCCGAGGCTGTGAAAAGTGAAATATTCGCCGTTGACGCATCCGCAGAACCCAGCGCTGCAGTCTGGAACCAGAAGCCCGCAACGAGCAAAACCGCAGTTAATGCGCCGTATCCGACCTGTTTAAGCGTCAGTTTTGAAATTTGCTTAAAAAACACAACGCCCAACACAACGGCCGACGCGCCGAAGCGGAGGATATTGAACATAACCACCGTAAAGCCTTCTTGGAGCGCCCAGGTGGTTGACAAAAATCCAAATCCCCAAATGACGGCGACTGATAGAAGAAGTATTAAGTATTTAACGTCTTTGTTCTTTTTCATAGTCCCTCTCAACGGTGCTTAATACATCATATACTATATTTTCAAAAACGGCAAGCGTTTTATGCAAAATTGTATAAAAATCTGCATATTTGTTGTGCGCCGCCTTCGCAAAAACCCGACATATTTTTTAAGCGGTCAAAAAATTTTTCAAAAATCGCCCAAAATCGTTTGACAAAACACCGTTCATAGGGTAAACTAATCTAGCATTTATGTATTAAATTGTCGCGGGGTAGAGCAGTTCGGTAGCTCGTCGGGCTCATAACCCGGAGGTCATGTGGTTCAAATCCCATCCCCGCAACCAATCGTGGCGGCGTAGCTTAGTTGGTTATAGCGGCCGGTTCATACCCGGCAGGTCGTTGGTTCGAATCTGACCGCCGCTACCACTTAAAAACAGGTGAGTCGTCCTCACAAAAGATAAATTTTAATAAGGCCCCTTGGTCAAGCGGTTAAGACATCGCCCTTTCACGGCGGTAACATGGGTTCGATTCCCGTAGGGGTCACCACTTGGGAGCATAGCTCAGCTGGGAGAGCATCTGCCTTACAAGCAGAGGGTCACAGGTTCGAGCCCTGTTGTTCCCACCAACAAAAACACATCGCAAGAGCGGTGTTTTTTTGTTGCCAAACGGCTCGAACCTATGGCCGCTTCGCGGCCACGCGCACCGCGCGTTGTGCCCCTCGACAAATAAAAACAGCCCGACAACTGTCGGGCTGTTTGTTTTTTATGAATTATTTTTTCGTATTTTCGTTAACGTAAGGGAGAATCAAATCTATTTTCTCTTTCACGATTTCTTTTCCGATTTTGTTATCCACAATTCCCATTTCGACCAAAGCGTAAATTATATCTGCGGCCAAGCCGTAGCCGATAAACAAATTTTCCTGCAAATCTCTGGCGGTTACGTGCGTATGCGTTTTCAAAAATTCGTATAGTCCCGGCAAGAACATCGATTCAAAAGGATAGGCGTTGTCGACGAATTCGGTGTCCGGCCATTCGGGATTGCTTTTGAGGACGTTTTGTTGATGCAGTATTTCCTCGTAGAGAGCGAGAACGTACTTATCGTCGAGCGGCGCGGCGAATTTTTCCGTCAGCTGCAATTCGTATTCGGAAAAGAAGGCGTTTACGGAGCAATGGAAAAATCTTGCGATTTGAGGCAGGTATTCTATTGACGGCGAGGCCGTTCCTTTTTCCCATTTTGAAACCGATTGAACGGAAATGTTGAGATAATCTGCCAGTGCCTGTTGCGTTTGGTGAGAAGCTTTTCTGATTCGCAATAAATGTTCGTTGAAATTCATCTGATTTTTCTCCTGTTGTTTTGATAATTCCATTATACTCCCGGCCGTATTTCTCGTCAATGACCGATTTTGATAGATAGCAATTCAACCAACGGTTTAATTTCCGAAAAAATTTCACGAAAAACGTCGAACTATTTTTTCGAAACGGGCGCAAAACGGAAACGTAAAAACCGTAAACTACGTTCTCACGCACTTCATGAATTCCAAATTTTCTTCCTCCGCAAATGAAATGGACGCCCTGCTTGGCGTAAACCATAAGTCCTTCAGATCCTTCCGCTGCCGCTTCGGCAGATATAAGGAAATAAAATAGAATAACCGCATAGAGAAAACCGCAGTTTCCACTGCGGTTTTTCGTTTATTTGTCGATAAGCTCTTCTGCCGCAACTCCCAGAACTTTTGCAATGGCAAACACTTCTTTGTCCGTCGCAATCCGAACCTGCCCCTCCAGTTTCGAATAACTCGTAGGGTTGACGTCCACGCCCAAAAGTTGCAATTTGGCAATGAAATCTTTTTGCTTTATTCCTCTTTGTTTTCGGAGTTTTTCGACGTTCCTGCCGATGAGATTGCAGTCGCCGTACTCCCGTTTTCTTGCTTTCATATATATTATCCTATAATTCTTTAATGGAATTATACCATTGCGAACCGTTGACATAATTCCGAAACGGAATTATAATTGATTTAAGAATCCGTAATTATTTTGTTAAATTTTATCTGATTTTTCCGAAAACAACCCCAAATGTCCCATAAGTGGTACATCGTGTGTTATATAATTCGTTTGTTCAAAGCCTTGGGCGGCAGGCAAACCACAAAAAACAACGAACAAGGAGAAACATTATGAAAAATCGAAACATCAGCGTGCAATTCACTAAACCTGAAGAAGAAATCAAACGGTTGCTCGAAAAAGCCGGCGCGAAAGACGTCAGATATTCAACCAGCTTTTCCGGAGCAAACTTCAACTATCGTCTTGACGATCTCGTTGACGAAAGAGAATTCGAAAGAAGGATAAAAACACAAATCCGCGAAGCGGGATATAAAATTTTTTAACAATCTATCCGCCGCCCAAAGGCTTTTAAAAGTGAGGAAAAAATGAAATATATAGGTCAAAAAGCATCAGAATACGTTGATAAATGCGCTAGAGAGGCAATCGCATTTTTGAAAGAACACTACGACGAAACTTGGAATGAAAACCTTTTGTGTCTTTGGAAAAAACCGGGCGAAAAATGTTTGGACGAAAGACGCGAAGAAAGTTACAGACGCCATCTCGGAGCGTTTCACTTTTTGTTCTCCCAGCATAACGAACGCTTCGACGTGTTTTTGAAAGACTGTTTATGCGCCGATGACGGCGGCTCGCCGCGCTTGCGATTTACAAAAGATGATTTCACGAAAGAAGAATGGAAAATGGTGAAGGCCGCGCAGGATTTTTGCATTCGGCAAACCGGATTGCGGCCGTATGGGGCGTGCTATAGTTTTCCGAACGTAAGCGAACCGATTTTGACGGAAAGGTTGACGCTGCGGCCGCCGACGATAAAGGATTTTCGCGAGATACGCCGCCATTTTCAAACAGACAAAGAGGGCCGCATTGCATATTGCGGCCCGAAAGAAAAGAAAGCCTACCCTAAAGAATGTTTCGATTTCGTCATCGAAAGAAACGCCGACAAAAAGCTTTTGGGGTTTGTGGGAACGGGGAGAAGAAACGACCTTACATATTTCGTTTTCAAAGAATACAGATTGAGCGGCTACGCCACAGAAGCGGTGAAAGCCTTTTGCGCCGCGGCTTTTTCGGGGAAATTGTTGTTTCCGGAGCCTACGCCCGACCGCACCGTGTTCGACAAGAGGCAAGCCGTGTTTTCCGCTATAACGCTGGCCGTTTTGGCTGGCAACGAGGCCTCGGCAAAAGTTGCGGAAAAAAGCGGGTTCATTTTGGAAGGGCTATACGAAAAATCGCCGTATGCGTCGCCTTACGGCGAATTCGATACGTTATACTATCATCTGATAAAGGAGTAAAAAATGGCTGATTTATGGAAAAGAAGGGAACGCGCCGAAAAGCCTGCGGACGAGTTTTTGAATCAAAAGTTCGGAATGGAAGATTATGCGCGCGCAGGAAATTTGGGCATTTCCATGCGCGAGAAAGAAATCTCGCCCGAGTACTACGAAGAATGCCTTGCAATGTTTCACGCATTGTTCGCCGAGCATAACGAAGCGTATGGCGTTGCGCTTTGGAACACCGTGGCCGAGATATGCGGTTCGGCGGGCAAAGGCGGCCGATTTGACAAGGCCGATTTCACGAAAGAGGAACTGGAATTTATAGCTTCGGTGAAAAAGGAAGTGAAAAAAACCGTTTTTGTATCTTCGCGGCACACGGTGTATGGCTTGCCAAATCCGAATAAGCCGTATAGGACGGACAAATTCGTCGTTCGTCCGGTTACGCTTGCCGAGTCAAAAGAGTTTAGCAAGAAATATAAACTGCCGCCCGTGTACGGCGATTTTCTGGCGGAAGACGCGGAAAGCGGCCAAGCCATCGGCGTTTTGGACGTGCGCTGGAGCGTCGGCGACTCGGTTGCCTATCTGATACCAACGATTTTTACGCCTGAAAAAGAGGACGAATTTGCAAGTGCCATAAAGCTGCTGTCCGAAATGGCTTTGGCGGGCAAGCTGTGGTGGACGGTTGAAAACGTCCGCAGATTCACGTACCAAAAGAAAAGATGCCGCCCGCAGATCGTCAGATATATCGAAGAAGAAGTGAGCGAAAACAAAAAACGACTTCTGCAAAAATCCGGTTTTAAGCCGGAAATCGACGTACTTAAAGGAGGCTATGGCAGGTGGCCGATCACGTATTTGCACGTTTACCGCTTCAAAAAGCAAGATAAAAATTGAATTATAGCAAAAGGAGAAATTGTTTCTATGCAAGCAAATTGCCGCAACGAACAATAAATAATGCTAACGTTTGATTTTTACAAAAACCTTGCAGAATCAATCTGAATTATGGTATTATAATATAAAGCTATAAATAGTGATAAATTCACTATCGGCCCCGTGGACGTGGAAATATATTACGCAAAAAACCCGAATATAATTAAAAAATAACCGCAAGGAGAGAAATTATGTCATACGAAAATATGTCGATCAAAGAAGCAATGGACAAAATCGCCGGGGCGCAAATGTTTTTGCCGTCAATTCAGCGTCATTTTGTTTGGGAGGCCGAAGACGCCGCAAAACTTTTGGATTCAATAATGCTCGGTTACCCTATAGGCGCATTTTTGTTTTGGAAAATCAAGCGCGATGCCGCAATAAAAAATAATTACGTTCTTTACGAATTTATAAGAGATTATGATCCTGAAAAAAGTAAAAACAACGATCAAGCATCTAGCGGATTTCCGGGAGGATATGAAACTATTTACAGCGTTCTCGACGGGCAGCAACGTCTGACTTCGTTATACATAGCTTTCCACGGAAGCATCGTCACAATCGGCAAACGTAAACGCCGGAAAATCAAAGAAAACTACGTTAAAAAGGAATTGTATCTCAATTTAAACAAAGATCCGAACAGCGACGAGGAAGCCAACAATAATGATTTGAAGTACGAATTTAAGTTTTTGTCCGAAACGGAAGCCGAAAACGAGAAAGTCAACAGTCCGGAAAAGTTTTGGTTTAAAGTCAAAGACATAAGTCGATTCGTTAAGCCGTATGAAATAAATGGCTATATAAGAGAACAAGAGCTAAGCATGCTTGCAGGAGAAAACTTAGACAAATTATACACTAAATACAATTCCTTAGACTCCTCGCTCGGCGGCGGTATAATTTCATATTTTCCGATTGAATCCGATACTTCGCTTGAAAGCGTTTTGGACATTTTTGTAAGAGTCAATGCGGGTGGCAAGAAGCTTTCGAAGAGCGACTTGTTGTTCTCCACCGTCATCAGCAGTTGGACGGACGGGCGAAGAAAAGTGGAAGAACTCATAGAAACAATCAACAAACAGGAAAAATCGAGCTTCGATTTCAACATCGACTTTATTATGAGAACCTGTTTATATCTGGTGTGCGAAACGTCGGAACTTAAGGTGGAAAACCTTACTCCAGAAAACGTTGACCACATAAAAAACGACTGGAAAAACATTTCGGAAAGCATAAAAAAAGCTGCCGAATTGCTAACAGTGTTCGGTTTTTGTACCGAAAACCTCGTTTCCAAAAACGCGGTTATACCGATCGTCTATTACATCTACAAGCGCGGCGTACAGAACTTCACGGAAAAAGAGTCTGCAGAAAGCAAACAAGAATTAAAAAAATATCTCATCGTTGCTCAAGTCAAGCAGCTTTTCGGCGCAGCTGGAAATTCTGCGCTCAGCCGAACCAAAAAAGCGCTTGACGAAAACAGCGACAAATTCGCCAAAAACGGATTTAGGCTGGAATATTTCAAAGACTTAAAGTTCGTTGCGCAACGAGATTTTTCCGTTAACGACGAGCTTTTGGAAGGAATTCTCGATTATGAAAAGGGAAGCGCGTATGCGTTTATGATTCTGTCGCTACTTTATCCTCACGTCAAACTCGACAAGTGGGAGTGGCATCAAGATCACATGCACCCTTATGCAAAATTCTCCGACTCAAACCTCAAAAAACTCGGTTTGACCGAAGACAAAATAAAGGATTGGCAAGAAAAGCGCAATCGTTTGCCGAATCTTCAGCTTCTCGAAGGCACGGAAAACAAGTCCAAAAACGATGCGGATTTGAAAGTTTGGGCGGAAAATAACCCGGGAGTGGTCAAATATCTGCCGGAAGGAGTTTCTCTCGATCTCGAAAACTTCGACGAGTTTTATGAAAAACGCCGAGAAATGATGAAAGAAGAACTCAAAAAAATTCTGAATTATACCGACGGAGAATAATATGGATATTTTTGAATCGTATCTTCAAAAAAAGCAATCTTCAAACATAATCAAACGAGCGCTGACGGACGTTTCGATGAAAAGCGGACATTATCTTATTCCGAAAAATCAATCGAACGCGGATTTTGAAATTTTGGGCGACGCCATTTTGAAAGAAGCGCTTTACGATCGGAGAATCAGGCTCGCTATAGATATGGGCGTAGAAGCGGTAAACATGAAGAAGGAAGCGCCGTTTGCGGACAAACAGCTGGTCGAAAAAATAGGCAAACATTACGATATTTTGAAATATATCGATTATAACAAAATGAATACGACGCTTTTGCCGGAATACAAACGCTCTCCGTTCTCAAGACATATTTTGGCGGCGGTAAAAGCGATGATCACAGCCATATATAAGGAAGAAAACTACAATCTTTCCCCGATAGAAAACATCATCGTCGAATGGCGCGAACTCTTATAACCGCATAAAAAGGCCCGCACGGCGGGCTTTTTTGGTGGGGTGAAAGGGTTGCGAAACGGGCTTGGGTGTGGTATGATAGGAAAAAGGAATGAAAAAAGCATGAAACTGTTGTTTTTGCTCGGCAATGCGGCGGTAGGGAAGATGACTGTGGGGCAGGAAATAGCCAAAAAGACGGGGCTGAGGTTGTTCCACAATCACATGACCATAGAGCCGATTATCGAGATATTCGGATATTACGACGCAAAAATTATCACCGAAGTGAGGGAAGTGATTTTCAAGGAGCTTGCCGCTTCGTCGGTGAAGGGCGTGATATTCACGTATATGATGGACTTCGATCATAAAGGCGACTGGGATTATCTGGCGCACGTCAGGTCGCTGTTCGACATACCCGAAGACGACGTGTTTTACGCCGAACTCGTTGCGCCGCAAGAGGTAAGGCTACGTAGAAACCGCACGGAAAACAGGCTGAAGCACAAGCCGTCGAAAAGGGACGTCGAGGTTTCCGACGACAGGCTTATCAGGGCCGACGAAGAATATCGCTGTGAATCGAGAATCGGCGAAGTTCCGTTCAGAAACTATTTCAGGCTCGACAATTCTGCGCTCTCCGCGGAAGCGGCGGCGGACGAAATAATAAAAAAGTTTTCACTGTAAAAACGAAGGAGAAGAAAAATGGACGAAAACAAAACCCTTATAGACATACTGTTCGACGAAGAAAACGTTGACGGAATAACCCTCCGCCTGGACGACGGACAAGAGGTCGATTTCGAGCAAATCGCCACGATACCTCTTAAAAGCGGCGCAAACTACGCCATATTGAAGCCGACGGTCGAGCTTGAAGGCGTGGCCGACGACGAGGTGATGATTTTCAGAATCATCGACGAAAACGGCGGCAGACTGGAGCTTGAAACCGACGACGACGTTTTGGACGAAGTGTACGAAACCTATTGCGAGCTTCTGGACGAATACGCAGAAGAAGACGAGTAACAAAAAAACATACAAAAACCCGAGCATTATGCTCGGGTTTTGGTTTATAAAACATCGTTTCGGTTAAATCCCGAGTTCAAACTTGAGCTGCGGGTTTTTTGCCTTCACTTCGTCCAAAGGATATCCTTCCATCGTAAAGTCGGCTTCCGTGACGTCGTAGAAATTTTTGACGTCGGGGTTTAACACCAGCCTCGGAGAACATTCGACAGGCTCTCTTTCGATAAGTTCTTTTGCCTGTTCGACGTGGCGGTCGTATATCTGAACGTTTGCCATAAAGTGCGAAAATACGCCCGGTTTGTAGCCGGTGTGGCGCGCCACCATCATCAAAAGAGCAACGTATTGCAGCTCGTTTATGACGCCCGCGGTGGCAAAGTCGCTGCTGCGCTGAACAAGAACCATATCCAAAAATTCGCCCCTGACGTTCCAGATGGTTTCGTAGCAGCAAGGCATAAGGCCGTCGGTTTCGGCAAAGTCGTTTTCCTGCCACATGCTCATGATGTGCCTTCTGCCGTAAGGGTTGGTTTTGATGTCCTCGAGCAGGCGGTTCATCAGGTCGTAGCGTTTCACCGTTGCGCCGTAACGCTGGCCGATGGTGCCCGGGCGATCCTTAGACTCCCAGTCGTTCCACCAGTGAATGTTATACTTGTTTTCCAAAACGGAAAGGTCGGAGGTCTGATCCTTGTATATCCATAAAATTTCCCGCACCGAGCTTTTCCATGCGATAGGCCTGAGGGTGATGATAGGAAATTCGCCCTTGGAAATGTCGTAGCTGGTCATGACGTGATTTACGCTCAAGGTGTGAGCGGGAGTGCCGTCCGCATAGTGCGGGCGCGGGTTGACGTCCAAAAAGCCTTCTTCGAGGATTCTGGACAAAATTTGTTTGTGGTACAGTTCGGCTTTTCTCATTTTTCTGCCTCCCGGGTTTATAAAACAATTTTATCTCAAAAGCCGTCTGCTGTCAACGACATTTGCGCTTGTCGCCGCACAAAATGCCGATATAAAAAATTTTCGCCCGAATGTGAAAAAATTTTTTTCAAACCGTTGACAACCTCTTTTTTCGGTTGTATCATAATTGCTGTTTTTAGAAAAATCGAATATCAAAAAGCGTTTTTCTTTGGGGTTGTTTTGATTAACTCTAAAAAAAAACGCCTTTTTTTTGGAAAATAACACCCAAAAGAGGCAAACGGAGGACAAAATGAGCAAATTTATTTTCGTTACCGGAGGCGTCGTGTCGGGCCTCGGAAAAGGTATCGTGGCGGCAAGCCTCGGCAGACTCTTGAAGTGCAGAGGTCTCAAAATCGCTTCGCAGAAGCTCGATCCGTATATGAACGTCGATCCGGGCACGATGAATCCTATCGAGCACGGCGAAGTTTTCGTAACCGAAGACGGGCTGGAGGCCGACCTCGATCTCGGCCATTACGAAAGGTTCATCGACGAAAACCTCACGAAATATTCCAACCTCACCAGCGGCAGAGTGTTCTGGAACGTTCTCACCAAGGAGAGAAGGGGCGAGTACCTCGGAAAAACCGTGCAGATCGTTCCGCATATAACGGGCGAAATAAAGGATTTCATTCTGAAAACCGCCAAGACCACGGCGGCGGACGTCGTAATAACCGAAATCGGCGGCACCGTCGGCGACATCGAGGGGCAACCGTTCATCGAGGCAATCCGCCAGCTTTCCTACGAGGTCGGAAGAGAAAATTGCTTGTTCGTGCATGTCTGTCTGGTGCCGTACATTTCCGGCAGCGACGAATACAAAAGCAAGCCGACTCAGCACTCCGTTCACGAGCTTCAGAGCTTCGGTATTCACCCTAATATCATCGTCACGCGCTCCGACGCCGAGCTGCCGCGCTCCATGCTTGACAAAATCGCAATGTTCTGCAACGTCAAAAACGATTGCGTCATAAACAACGTAACGTTGTCCGAGCTTTACGAATGCCCGCTGTATCTTCATTCGCAAGGCCTTGACGACGTGGCGGTGAGAGAACTGGGGCTTTCCTGCGAACCGGATCTTGCGGAATGGGAACAGATGGTTGACAGAATCCATAACAGGCGCGGCAAGGTGAAAATCGCTCTCGTGGGCAAATACGTTCGCTTGCACGACGCGTACATTTCCGTTGTGGAAGCGTTGAAGCACGCGGGCTACGAAAACGGCGTGAACGTCGACATCAAGTGGGTTGATTCCGAAAAAATCACCGATTTCCAAAAGGCCGAAAAACTTTTGTCGGACGCGGACGGGATTCTCGTCCCCGGGGGTTTTGGCGACAGGGGAGTGGAAGGCAAAATCCTTGCGTGCAGATACGCTAGGGAAAACGACGTTCCGTATTTCGGAATATGTCTGGGTATGCAGATTGCCGTCATCGAATTTGCCCGAAACGTATGCGGCCTTACCGGAGCAAACAGCAGGGAATTCGACGCCGAAAGCCCGTACAAGGTCATCGATCTTATGCCGGATCAGCGCGGCTTGCCTAAAGGCGGCACGATGCGCCTCGGCAGCTATCCTTGCAAAATCGTCGCTGGCGGCATCATGAAAACCGCTTACGGCGAAGATATGATTTTCGAACGCCACCGCCACCGCTACGAATTCAATTCCGATTTCGAAAAAATTCTTTCCGAAAACGGCCTGCTCGTTTCCGGCGTAAATCCCGACAAAAACATCGTGGAAACGGTGGAAATCCCGAAAAACAAATTCTTCATCGGCGTGCAGTTCCATCCGGAATTCAAATCCCGTCCGCAAAAAGCTCACCCGATTTTCAGAGAGTTCGTGAAAGCGGCCAAAGAAAACCGCTTGCAAAAAGAAGAAAAATGACCATAAAAACCGCCTCTTTCGGAGGCGGTTTTATTATTGTTATAATTGTTTTCGTCATTTAATTCTTTCCGACAGCTTTTTAGAAAATATGTTTTTGCCCAAACGTTCGGTCTTTTTTCTCCACAGCTTCGGAAGCAGATTAAGATTGTCCGAAAGAGTTTCTGCCGTTTCGGCGTATTCGGAATAGAAGGCGTCTTCTTCCGCGCCGCACTTGTCGCAAAACGCGGTTAATTCATCAATATCGGCGCGTTTATCTTTAAGTTCGGCGTATTTGTTCAAAAAGCCCGTTTCCATGGCGGCCAGTCGTTTTTGAAACAGGTCGGCGCCCAAAAGCCCTGCCGTAACCGCCCTTTGGACGTTTTCCCTTAAAAGCCAGTTTGCGGCGGACAGCTCCTCGTCGTCCGTGACGGGACCTGAAAGATGCCCGAAAACGACGGGCTTGAAAATCGACCTGCACGGGGTGGAACTTCCCGTCAGCCAGACGACGAAACCGTCGGCGTTGTATTCCACCGCCATGCTTCCCGTTGTATGGCTTCCCAAAAGGCTTTGATGCATGCAGACGCTTTTGACGCTTCCCGAGGTGAACAAATCGCGTTCGTCAGGCGCGTAATGACTTCTGAGGATACTTAGAACGTCCGAAAGCGACGCGCTTTTCGAGAGAAGGTCCAAAACCTTGTCCGCCCGTTCCTTGCTGCCCGAAAACTTGGTGCGCAAAGGTTCGGTGTAGGTTTTTTTGAAATCTATCGTCTTGTCGAAATTGCAGTTGGAGTAGTCCTTCGTCAAAAATATACGGTTTGAAATGTTGCCGAAAATATGCAGCTTTTTAAGCACCCAGCGGCCGCCGCAGGTTTCCATGATGAAGGCCTTGTCTTTGTCGCAGATGAGAAAGCTGTTGTCGTAATAGAACTTGCCGTCAAAGCCGCAGTTTCCTCCCTGGCCGTAGGTTTCGATGAGGTATTTTACGACGTCCACCGCTTCCTTTGCCGTTTTCGAGCGTTCCAAAGCGAGCCTTACTATATCCATGCCGATAAGCCGCTCGGTTTTTTTGTCGGAACCTTTGGTGAAAAGCGCTTCGTTTCCGATGGAAACGCCCCATTCGTTGACTCCCATTTCCGCGCCCCACGTCCAGCTGGGTTTGACGAGAAGAACGGAGTAAACGTATTCCGCCTGCGGAATTGAAATATAGGTGCATTTAACCTCTCGCTCATGCGTTTTTCCGCCCCTCAAAAAGACGGAAAGATTCGGTTCGTTGCAGCTTCTGTCGCTGTTTTTTGCAAATACGGACGACGTTTCAAACTGTCGCCACATCGTGTCGCACATAAGCTCTCCTATTATATATGTTTACGCACGCGTGTGCGCGTGTAAAAGGTGCAAAGGTCGGAAAAAGCAGGGCTGCGCCTGCTTTTTCGATTGATTTTTCTAAAAAGAAATTTCCACGCCAAAGAGAGGCAAAATGACGGCTACGACGCCGACTATCGCCGCAATCCAGAACAGCACCGTTATCACCGTGTTCTTTTTGTTTGCAGCGTAGTAGCAGTAAGCGTAGTAGGCCATAAAAGCGAAAGCCGCGATGTTTGCTATTTTCAAAACGATATCCAAAATTTCTGCGTCGATGTCGAAGCAGTTTAAGAGCATAGCGATTGCCCAAACCACGAAAATGATGAAGCAGACGAGGGAAATTATCTGATTGTTTTTCTGTTTGCTCATGTCAAAAACCTCCTTTTCGAGCTTCTTAAATTATACAACATTTCCGTTTCCGATTGCAACATAAAAAGCAAATATTGTCAAAAAATGCCCTATAAAAGGTAAAATTCCGCCTGAGGAGCGGCGGTTTTACGGAAAAAGTCGAAACTTTGGAAAATGGCAAAAAAATATTGAAAAACTTTTATCAAATCGTTGACAATAATTATTTGTTATGATAAGATAAGTAAGCTGTTTAATTAGGCAGCATGAAACTTAAAAACCGAATAGAACAGGAAAAGCGAAGTGAATAATTGTAAGAATTAAACAAGGAAACACAACGTTAAAACACAGGAAATTACGCAAGTATATTTTAGGATAAGTTTAGCGTTAAGTCAAGATTGAACTTAAGAGTTTGATCCTGGCTCAGGACGAACGCTGGCGGCATGCCTAACACATGCAAGTCGAACGAAGCTCTTTCCTTCGGGGAAGATGACTTAGTGGCGAACGGGTGAGTAACACACGAGCAACCTGCCCTACACAGGGGGATAACACTTGGAAACGAGTGCTAATACCGCATAAGACCACAGTGTCGCATGGCACGGGGGTAAAAACGATTCAGTGGTGTAGGATGGGCTCATGACCCATTAGCTAGTTGGTGAGATAACAGCCCACCAAGGCGACGATGGGTAGCCGACCTGAGAGGGTGATCGGCCACATTGGAACTGAGATACGGTCCAAACTCCTACGGGAGGCAGCAGTGGGGAATATTGGGCAATGGGCGAAAGCCTTACCCAGCAATGCCGCGTGAGTGATGAAGGTCTTCGGATTGTAAAGCTCTTTGATTAGGGACGAAGAAAGTGACGGTACCTAAAGAACAAGCCCCGGCTAACTACGTGCCAGCAGCCGCGGTAATACGTAGGGGGCAAGCGTTGTCCGGAATGACTGGGCGTAAAGGGTGTGTAGGCGGTTTTACAAGTTAGATGTGAAATACCCAGGGCTTAACTCGGGTGCTGCATCTAAGACTGTAAGACTTGAGTGTCGGAGAGGTAAATGGAATTCCTAGTGTAGCGGTGGAATGCGTAGATATTAGGAGGAACACCAGTGGCGAAGGCGATTTACTGGACGATAACTGACGCTGAGGCACGAAAGCGTGGGGAGCAAACAGGATTAGATACCCTGGTAGTCCACGCCGTAAACGATGGATACTAGATGTAGGTGGTATCAACTCCATCTGCGTCGCAGCAAACGCAATAAGTATCCCGCCTGGGGAGTACGGCCGCAAGGTTGAAACTCAAAGGA